>Ga0209611_10000100_pt1 | contig 94995 bp, 65 predicted proteins | sample S1TSphgellanicum_3_FD_187693 | JGI IMG/M metagenome (GOLD analysis project Ga0209611, IMG submission 187693) | Host-associated microbial communities from peat moss isolated from Minnesota, USA - S1T2_Fc - Sphagnum magellanicum MG (SPAdes) (version 2) | ecosystem: Host-associated > Plants > Peat... | reverse complement strand
ATTTTAATTTGAAATAACAGGAGCAAAAGTAGCAATGTCAAGCAAAAGGAATGAAAAACAACAAAATCACAAGTGAAGTAGAAAGGTACCTGAGTGAGCAATGAACAACAACATTGAGCAAAAGGAGTAATAACATCAAGCAAAAATAATAGAGCAGCAGCATGAGGCAAGAGGGGTAACGAGTCGAACAAGAGGATTAAAGTAGCAAGTCGAGCAAGAGGAGCAGAATAATAGGTCAAGCAAGAGGAGCACCAACGTCAAATAAAAAGAGTAGAATAGTAGGTCGAGCAAGAGGAGTAGGGTAGTAGGTCAAGCAAGAGGAGCACAATAGCACGTTGAACAAGAGGAACAAAATAGTAGCTTCAAGCAAGAGGAGCAACAAGAGCTTGAGCAAAACTAAAAAAAACATTAATAAACAAACTAACTAATCAAGCATATTAAGCTAAGCAAGTAAGAAAGAAGAAACAAAAGACCAAAAATAACTCACACACAATCAACAAATCATTTTGAAACACTTGCTTTATAGCAAACAACAAGTGGCGTCGCTTGCTCGCTAAACCCTAAACCTAACTAAACCTTAAACTAACTACTAAATATTGATTAAACACTAACTAAATGACTAAACCCTATTGATTGTTGAAACCCTAATTAATTCTAAACTTTGAAACCTTGACCCTGATTTTTTCTAATACCCTGTCAAGGTTTCAATAAAATTTAATCAAGGTTTCAAAGGCCTGATTCTCACATTATATAAAATCCTATAGCTGGGTTTCATAAAGGGCATCAAATTGAGAAACTAGCTTTAAACTTGTTCGATTCTCACATTTTTTTGATACCCACCCAACATTGGTTTCCACATTGGTTAACTTATATTGTAAAAGGGTAGGTCCTGTAGGTAGTTGTGTTAATAGGTAGCTACTACTTTAGAAGATGCCTGTAGATTCTTAGCACAGAAGTGAGGGCTTACTAAGTTGTGAGTAGGTAAGTAGCCAAAAACAACAAACTGACCTAACTAGTAACCACCATGGTTAGTTAGGCAACATGAACACAATGAAAAAGTGTTTCCTGTCCCTCCCACCATCCATCCCCTCATGGAGAGCTGGTGGCTCTTGCTTCAACCTGAACCATAAGGGGGGCGTCACTTGTTCCTACCCTCCAATAGGAAGACAAAGTACTTACACATGGCGGGAGGGTCAATTGTCATCTAAGCTTGCCCATCTCTCTCTAGAGGCTGGAGCCAACTTAAGGCCCACTTTACACAAGGAGTCAAGGCCAGTGTTCAACTCAAATCAAGCAGTCATATTGGTGCAAAAGTTGAAATCAGCCCAAGGGCTTTACACTAAGACTGAAGGTTGAAATTTTTTTTAAAATTCAATCTGCCTGAAGTTACTAATAAATGCTGAACTTCATGGCCTTGTATTGGCCCCAAGGGTGAAAAAGGGGTACTATCGAATTTGGGAAGCCAATTTGCAACCCTTAGGTCCAATGTTGCAGCATTTATTAATCTCTTAATGTCAATGTTCTGGCATTTATTAGTAACTTGGGGCAAAACAACAAGCCAATAATGCTTGAAGTTGATTCTTGACTTCTCCTCTTACTACTTAGGGCTCCCCATTGTGCATTCTGAGCTTTCAGGTGTGGTCATTTGTTTCAACTTCGATAGTTTCTTTTTTTCTTCTCTTGTTCCCTTGCCGGGTGTTTTCCCTTTATTTATTTAGTTATTTGTTTAGAAATGCTCAAAGTTGAACCCAATTTTTTTGGGCCCTGACTCCTAGTGTAAAGCTGGAGAAGAGCCTTCTTCATTATGCCATAAATGTACTACCTGATTTAGCAGTGTTGGAAATCAAAGGAGATGGCTTAATGATTTATTAACCCCACTAAAATCACTAATGAATTGCCTTATTTGGACTAGGCTAATGTACTCCATTCATGAATCATGTACCTTTGCTGTGAAAAGTGTCCAGATTGTCAGATCTCTGCTTATCCTGAACAAAGAATGTAAAGCCTCCAGATTTGGGAATCGATGGTGCGAGCAGGACAGATCTGAAGTACAGCAGTTGTTGTTGTTATAGCTTTCACTAAACCCAAGGGCCCCAAAACCCTAGCCACACAAAGCCATACGCCCATGGGCCATGACGAGTTGGAGGGGGAATTCCCAACCTATTCTTTTCATGGACAGTGTTCCCGAATGTTCTTCCAAACATGCTTTATATGAATAGCAGTATAATAATAATGGGATGGTGGCAGCTGGCTGACTCATGAATGTCTGGTTCCAACTTCAAATTTCCATTGGCTGCTGCCGAACTCAATGACACCATCCACAAAAGAAAGGTATAAAATAAACAAAGGTCCATGTAATAATGTTGGTTATAGTAATTTTACTTCATTTTTAAAAAACATAATTGCATGAAATTACCAGTGTTGGGCAGATATTAGGTTTTTTTCAATATCCATCAGGTCTGGTCTATCAATTTGTTATTCACCCATTCTGATTATTATTATTTTGAAAAAAAATTCACTTGTAATATCCTGCAACAATTTAAAAAATAATTTTATTCAAATGCTGGATTTCAATATGGGCAAATACTTGCCAACACTAATATCCATCTCATATCTAGCATTCCAGATAACAAAATCAAGACAAGAACTAGAATCAAGCGCAAAGAAGGAACAATAACAATTGTGAAGAGAAGAAGCAACAAGTGTGAAGAGGGGAGTAGTAGCAAGCACGAAGATGAGAAGTAGCAGCAAGTGCAAAGAGGGGAAGTAGCAAACACAAAAAGGGGAGTAGAAGCTAGCACAACAAGAAAAAGCAACAAATGCAAAGAGCAAAAACAATAAGAGTAAAAAGGAGAAATAGTAAGCACAAAGAAAGGAGAAGTAGCAAACACAAAGAGGAAAAGCATCAAATGCAAAGAGGGGAGAAGCAATAAATGAGATGAAAACAAGTAGTAAACACGATGAGGACAAGCAGTAAATGCAAAGAAAAGAGCAACAACAAGCAAGATGAAAAAAAACAACAACCATGAAAAAAAAAATAGCAATAAACATAATGAGGAGAAACAAATGTGAAGAAGGAAACATCAACAATTATGATGAAGAAAGTAGCAACAAATGCAATGAGAAAAAACCAACAAACTCATAGAAGGGAACTACAACTAGCACAAAGAAGAGTAAGAAGAAATGCAAAGAGGAGTTAAAATACAATGTGGGGCTTAAATTAAAGTTTCAACCCCTTTTTATTCTACTTTTAGGGTTTTTTTAAGGTTTAGGGGCGATGTCCACTTTTTTTTCCCCTTCTAATGGCCTACACCATACACCTTAAATGTAAACCCCCTTCATATCTAGATCCAAGATAAGGATTTGATATCCTACTTGGATATCAAATTTTTTACCTTGTCTAAATATCACATGACCAAATCTCAAAATTATGAAATCCAAGGATAAGGATATCATAATTTTTGATATCCAAAAGATTTTACAAATGATATCCTTAGTTATATTTGGTTAAGATGTCTAGATTTTTAGAATATGTGCCCAACACTGGAAATTAATTCATTTATTTTAGCAGATTGTGTGATGTATTTGAAGGGCACCTTACCACCATAATTTTCCATTCCAACTTGTAGCAAAAGATTTCATGTAAAATCCCTAACAGCTTGCTCCTCAATTGTTATGTTGGGGAAAGTTTTACTATTAGTGCCTTTCACTTTGGATTCAAGTTTTCACCCATAGCAATGCCTTCCCCTATGCATAACATTCTACACCTCAACATAAGATTAAAAACATAATTACATCAAAATTATACAAGAATAAATGAAATAAAATGAGATGATTTGATTATTATGAAAAAGACATTTGAAATAAGTGGAATATCAAATCATTTGACTCCCTTACCATGTTCTAAACTTTATGTCCAAAGGACTTAAACTTCTAAATTGGTCCTAAGTTAATAGGTGTCCTTCAAGATCATGTATCTTGGTTCATAAAATTGATGTTATTTCCACCAACATTGCCAACTTGGATTTGTGAGGACATTCCTTGGACCTTTAAGAGGATGTCGTAATATGGGCAAATTTCATTATAAAAGTTCAAAGTGGTCAATTATGAGAAAGGGAACACTATAGTTTGATTTAAACAACAATTGGACATCGATGGGAAACAATAGGGGGTTGGTAGTAGACAACAAGTTGGTGATAAAAAATTATAAGGGACAACAAGTTCAAAGAGCAATGAAGGATGACAAGAACAAGAAATGACAAAGGATGATGAAGGTTGGCAAGGAATGATGGGCTTACAAAGGTTTTTTAAAGATCTAACAATAGGGAGAGGTAAGGTGGACAAAAGATTGTTAATGAAGTTGACAAAGGGCAACATGGTGGTATCTATTGGTGGGGGCATTGAGTGGATGCCACCAATAGATTTATTTATTTTAAATATATTTTTGGGTAGTGGACAAGTGATAGGAAGTACAAGGGGACAACATTAGTAGGATTCATTTTTTTTCCCCCTAAATCATGGATGATTGGAAAAGCATGACAAGGGGTGTTAGGAAGGACAATAAGTAATGTTAATTAACAAGGGGTGTTGAAAAGGATGTTGGGGAGCACTGAGAGTGATAACGAAAGTGCCAAGGTGGACATCATCAATATGTATGTAGGAGTTTAATGATGGACAAACAACAAAAAACAATGGAATGGATAGGGGGGGCATTAGGAAGGACATTTGGCACACTGGGACAAGTAAGTCTAAACTAGTGTTGGTTTAGTCGAAATTTATTTGGGTATGCACCTAGGTATGTAGAATTGGAATTGATTAGTATTATTTTATAGAAGATTGGGGACATACTTTGGTTTGTTGTTTGTCTCCATCAATGTTATCATTGCACTTGTTCATATTCAAAAGTTTTTTCTTCTAATAAAATCATATTCATATGTTTTATGTGAATTTTTTTGCTTATGGGTATGTATATGTCAAGTTTAATAAATTTTTAAAACAATTTGGGTTTCATATTTTGTATTGTTCATGACTAGTAAGAGTTGTAGACCACCTTGTATTCTCCAATTGAACAACTCTTTTAATTTATAAGTTAAAGACAAAAACAAGTATTGTTTTTTAATGTTTTTTTGTTGATTTTTTTCATTTAAAATAGAATGGTCCAATCACTCAAACCTAAGCCACACTTGGCCCCTTAGGCCATTGTTTTTTAAAAAATATTCTTGACATCTTTAGAAAATTCGTCTTCAAATTTTTTTATAAATTATAAATTTTTCTTACACTATTATGTTAAGGTTTATATTAAAAATTTGACAAAAAAAGTAAGTAAATAAGTATTAAAAATTTCAAAATTTTTAATTATAAATCCTTTTACATTATAAAAATAATGGTTTCAATTGCTTTGGTATGTGTTTGCAAAATTACATTTAGAATCTTGATATGAATATTTGATATTCATATGCATATAATTTCACATTAATTGGTATGAGGTTAATATGAGTATGAAAATGCAAATGAAAACTATATGTTGATTCTAGACTATAAATGCCAACAAGATAACACGAGCCACACCTGCTTGCTTAAGGGATTGCTTTTGGGGGAATAGTTTTAAAAATATTTTCACAAAAATATTCAATTTTTTTTTAATTTTGAATTTTTTATTTATACTATCATGTCAAGGTTTATGTAAAAGATTTCAAGAAATATATCATTTTCAAAATTTTTGAAACTCATTTACAAGTCATTTTTATGCTTAAAAATAACCATTATAGTGTTTAATGAGTGTTTTTGAAAAAACATTATTCATTGAATTTTTTCAAATTAATTCACATGTTCCAATGACATATTAAAAACCCTAAAATATCTAAAAAATCTTATATTTTTAACACTAAATTAAATTGCCACTTTTAAATGTGAAAAATTAATCAAGCATTTAATGTGGCTTTTGTTTATGTGATTGCACCCCTACATAAACAATCATAAATCCCCAACTTTCAAATGACACATGAAATTGATTTTTAGACTCCCTTACCTTTTGTACCATGATGATTACCATAACCCATGTAATATTTTTTATAACACATTATTGTTGTTTAATGTAGTTTTTAGGGATTAACCCATTGCCATCCAAACTAAATGTGTGGAACTTGTTGTATATCCAAGTCATTTTCAAAAGAAAAACATGATAACATTACCCTCATTGCTATAAGCTTTGCTAGAAAAACCCATGAAATACTTTCACATGTTTGCAAACCCTAATATCCCAACTTAATATACAATTTCAACATATCCTTGGAACTACCATAACCTCGTAAATAAACAATAGTATATAATAATGTAACAAACAAACAATAATATACAAATGATTAAAAAATAATGAATGAATGAATAAATAAAATGCAATTTTATAAATTGTTATTTGCAAGGGAAAAAAAACATAATGAAAATTTTAAACTTAAATGAGGAAATATTATTTGTACCTCTTATAAAAGTTTTCTCCCCTTTTTTTGAAAAGAGAAGAAATGAATTGAACTTACTTCATATATGTGAAACTAAAGGATATCCCAAAATCCTACATAAATATTTCTTGTTTTATATCTATTTAACATTAATGTAATTGTGTAGCATGTGCCCTAAACAATTAATGTCATAAAAGTTTAGCAACTTAGTCCAAACATCCCTATGTGCATATTAAGGGAAAAAAAATAAAGTAATTATATTTACATAATATGCATTGATTAGGTCAAAATGGAGGTGAACTGATAGGGAATTGCACCAAAAAAACTTGACCCCAAATGTAATACCTACATTTTTTCCATATTGAGGGTTGGGGTGTTCTTATAATGCAATACCCACATCCGAGTATTACATTTTATTTGTATTTTATTTTGATATTAGCAATACCTTTAAGAAACTTGAAAATACAATCTCACCATCTAAGCCTTCTATGCAATGCCTTCATGTAGGTGGGGGGTGCATGTTGTTGGCAATACCTTCATTAATGTAGTTATAAATATTGTTATCAAGGCCTTAAAACTATTGTTTGAGTAAGTAATTTCAACTTCCACGCAACATTTCTAGCATTTCTGGGGTCCATTGGAATGGTGATTACATAGGTAGGTGGGGTCTAGTAAATACTAATGTTGGTCTAGAATATAGGGTCAAAGATTATTATCATTACTAATAACACAATAATATCAAATATTATATTGATTTGGTAGTATTTAAACCTAATACCAACTTAATACCAATAGTAATTGGTAGGGATTTTAGGTGATACCAATTTCATATTAATATATGTACTAAACATATACATAGTATGTACCATGTACCAACCCAAAATTAATATTGAACCTAACACCAATACCAAGTTAATATATCATAAAATTTTGAAATAACTAATACTAATATGAACTAGTATCAAAATAAATTAATAATAGACCAACATTAAAAGTTACCTACTTTGATGGCTAACATGTAGAAAGGTGCAAAGGTGGGGGGAACTATCTACCTAGTGGATTACAATACCTTCATTAATTATTGTTGACATCCCTTGATGGTCATTTATTGCTTAGGTAGGTAGATGGTTAGGTAGGTGGGGGAAAGATTAGGGTTTTTACTACTTAGGTAAGTAATATAAATCAATTTTCATTTTTTGTGAGAACCATAAATTCTAATTCTTAGGATCATTTTTGAAAAGGTTTCAAACATAGTCAATTTTTAGTCAAACTAGTTATCATAAACTTGTGAACCAATGATTTTCAAAGACAATTTTCACAACCCATTTATATAAAAAAATCAACAAAATATGAAACTAAAAAATACTTGAAAAAACATGATGAAAATGCATATTCAAGTTTTTTCCTTTCAAATTTCATCCCGTTCAAATTCACCTTCAAGTTCTTCTAGTTCCTCTTTTGAATGTTCTTTCATTTCAATAAACTCTACTAGATTACAAGGAGATTTGCAACCAATTAGTGGGTCATTAGGCCAATTATTGCTAACAAATATTTATTTTTCCAAATTTTTAAAACCGTAAACAACATTTCTTAAGGTTGATAAATATGTTGACTAAAGAAAAAAAAACCTTTCAATCTCTATTTGTGATTTAATAATTCCTAGTATTTGCTGAGCAAGAAACCAATAGTAGGGAAAATAGATTCATGTTCTTGCCACCATTGGAAAAGAAATTAAATGTTTTAAAACATATGCTTGAAATCCCCAAAAAATCAGCAACTTTTTATTAATTAATCCTTTGACTTGTTCACTTGTGCTAACAATCATTTTAAAAATATCTAGATTGCAATCTCCATCAAATTTTTGGTTTGTAGATTCAATTTCACAATTTGACACAAGATGTAAATGATGATAACATTTCAAAAACATAAGATGTAAAGGTTTTTTGTCATAGTTTTCAATAATTGAAATGCCGTGTTCATGATCAACAAATGAAGATTCTTAAATTGTGGATCTAACATCAACAAAAGCATATTGTGAGTTTTTTTCTTCACACCTATTTAGAAATGAAAAGAGTCAAGCAAAGCACACGCCTCCTTCTTAATGGTACATGCACACAAAGACAATTCAAAGGTAATAGCAAAATCATCATCAATTAGTTGGGATAAGGTCACAATGCAATTCCAACTTCTTCTTTCAACTTAGAATTCATTGCAATGGCAAAGTTTAAGGCATCACTTAACAACCAATGGCCTCTAAGCTAATTAAAAATATAAGTAATAATAATTGGAGACAAACAATTAATAATTGTTTGAAAAATATTCCACATGAAAGAGGGTGGAATTTTGTTAAAAACACAAACAAACAATTTGCAAATTGTAATATAACACAACAACTTTTTGAAATAATTAAACCTCATCCTTCACATTCACAATATATATTTTTTAAAAGCCATATTGATCCAACAATCAGGTTTTTTGCCAAGGTTTAACATGCGGTTTCACTTATTTCAAATGATTTTATTGTGGTATGTTTAGGCTACCAATCCATGCCCAAAAACTTAATCACCAAGGTAAAAAAATTGTGCTATTTTTGACATCCATAAATCAAAACTACATTTTGCAAAACACACTTTCAATTTTGGCAAAACATACTCTTTATATTTTCCACCAAATCACATAAAACCTCTTATAAAAATAATTTTCTCAAAAGAAACATAACTCTTGAACATAAATGCAGTACAAGATGCTTAAACAATGTACTTTCCACAAATTGAATAGGTCAAAGTCTTGAATTTTTTAATTTCAATTATACAAATCCTTCTTGAAATGATTTTTTACACAAGAAAACTATGATATTTCAAAACTATACACATTAAATCATTTTTTTGGCATTTTTTTTTTATACAACTCTCACCAAACAATTCTCTTCTTCAAATTTTTTTTACAAGCAAAACATGACCTTCATCCACATGCTTTTTCAATGTTTTAAAAAAAATTTATAATATGATACAACTTTGTTCCTTTCTTTTGTTCTTGAATTAAAAGGACAAAATTAGTGTGACAAAACATAGAACACATGATTTGAGGTTTTCTTCCCATCAACAATGGTATTGTCATTTTCAACATAAAAGGACCAACAAAGTGCATTTTCTCCATATTTCTCTTTACACTTACAAATTTAATTTCATCATTTCTTCATTTTTATTGATGATATTGGATTGTGTTTGCAAACTTCTATTTTGCTCGGTTCTTTTTCCATAGAAACTTGATTGGAAAAAACATCACAAGATTCATTTTCCAATATTGTTTCATTTTCATTTGCCCTAGAATCTTCCCTTTTCCAACAACAATTTTCACCAAGGTGTAGATTAGATTGAAAAAGCCAAATCAAAAAAGTATTTTGTAAAAATATATTTGAAATGTGTTCCTAGGATTTTCTCTTCAAAATCTAAAAAAGGCTCACTTCTAATCATCATTGTAAGAAATAAAACATCAACAAAACAATGTTCAACTTCTTCGAGTAAACAAAAATCCTTGCAAAATGAAAAATGAAAAAATATATATTTAGAAAAAAAATTAAATGAACAAAACAACAAGACTTACAAGAAAGACAAAATGAAACAAGAACGAGGAGAATTTGAAAAGCACATTAAAAGAATTTTCAAAAAAACTTTTAAAATAAAAAATAAACTTAAAAGCTAAATTGAACTCTGAACTCCCACACTTCAGCTCCAACACAACAAAAGGGTAATACCAATATGGACAAGGAAAGCAACCAAGCGAAGCAAAGGAACAACAAATCAACAAGGTAATCTAGAAAGATACGTAAATACCTAAAGTGGCGATGTAACAATGACGGTGGCGTGAAGTGTGAAGCAACTAGTATGCATTTCACCTAAAGCTTAACTAAAAACCAACATTGGTATTTTTTCAAACCCAATCAAGTTCTTAGTTCAAGGTTTTTCTCATACCCTTCTAGGTTCTCATTGAGTCAATTCGCACCCAATTCTCACCCCAGTGAAAACTGACAATCCGGATATTTTCATTGCAGGTAGGGGGGGGGGACAGTCGAGGCAGAAAAAGAAAAAACACTAAGGCCAAGGCAGAAGAAAGAAAGAAATTTTTAAAAATCAACCTGTGGTAACCACCTTGGTTAGAATAGGGACAGGAAGGGACCAAAAAGGTGCACTCATCTAGTCATCATCTATCCACGTTGGTGCACTGGTTGGTGCTGGTTCACTCTGGTCACCTGGGCCAAATCCGAACCCAAGTGCACAGGGTTGACTCAACACTAGTATTTAAGCCTAATTCCCCCCACCTACACTTTACTTTAGCTTGGGTGGAAATTCCGAAACCCTGTCTCTTCTACGGATCGTCACTCCCCCTCGTGTCAGGGGTCAGGGGGAGATGATGAGGCAGGCTTCCATGGTTTGTATGACAGAATCCAGTGGAGTTGTCCAAATTTCCTTGGGATAGATCCCAAATCTCAACAAGCCCCCATTTCTTTATTTCTTAACTTGAGAAAGTTTCGACAAAAAGCCGAATTGAACATCGATTTTTTTATAAAAATGACGTGATTTCTGAGGGTCTCAATGCCAAACTAAAAAAACCCTAAAATGGTTTTGAGTAAGTAGCCCAAAATGGAATATAGAAAGATGATCAAAGATTTATACCTTGTATATAATAAGTTTAGAGCCAGATTTGGCTAAATCTTCCAATGATGATCATCGCTTAGACGGAATATTAAAAAATTCCTTAAAAGACTACTGGATCTCAACTAGACCAGTCTTTTTTTTACTGGCGAAAACTCGCCAAAAAGAAATTTTAAAATAAAAACTCAAAAAGAAATTGATTTTTGAAAGTTTTCAATCTGCAAAGAAGCAAGATCCCCAAGTATTAAAGAAAACTAAAATGAAAAATTAAATAAAATGAATTGGATTTTAAACATGTATCACCATAACACTAGAGACTAAAGCAATAATTAGAAAAAAAGGAAAAAAAGTATCATACTTATTTCACTAAGTCTCTCTTTTATTCTTTGCTTTGACAATAAAAACAATAGTTATTTAGTTATTAGTTTTTGAGCGTGTAGCAACGCTGATTAAAAGATTTCCACTTTTATATCTAGGCTTATAGCCAGATTTGACTAAATCTTCTTAGGAATGATCGCCATTTTTTCACACATCTTCCTCTGGATGATCGCCACTTAGGCTAACATTATTATTTTTTTAAATCCTAGAAAAAACACTGAACTGGATTCTATTCGCTTACAATTGTTCTTCAAAGTGGAGAGACTCCAACGGACATGTGTACCTGAGTTGAACAGCCGTTGAAAAGAAGTCCGGCCCGTTTTGGTCTAGTCCGTCCTGGAAGGCTAGTAAATGCACCCATAAAAAGGACCACTTGCACACACTGACACAATCAGTTTGCACCGTCCTGTAAAATTTGTACAAATAAATGGGGAAGAAGGGGAGGGGGCCGTCGGGGTACTATCCAAGTGAATTATGGTGGGATTGGAGAGTACAAAGAAAACGCTAAGTTAGTAGTAATCATCTTCCAAGGAAATGCTCACATCATCACTGTGTGAACCGTCATGGGCAAGCACGTCCCCTCCCTCTAACACGCGCCATAAGTAAGCCTAGTTATAATACAACCGTTATGCTCTTTTGGCACTCAAGATTAGACCAAGTTGAACTAGTGGTTTTTTTTGTTTTTTTTTTTCCCCGCAATTTTGTGATGTAGCTAAAATCCATAAGATGGTTTAGCCATATTTGATTACATACTATATATGAAAGTTGAAAAATAACTAGAATTCTTCTTTATTCTTGGCTACATACTGGAACTTATCATAACTATCTGACAATTTGGATTTGGATTTGGGTCTTTTTTGTATCTTTATTTTTTCCATGAAAAATCCTTTGTATCAAAAGCCTGCGGCAGTTCTGCAGATGATGTTGTTGTTGCAATTGTCATTTTGGGTATTGGCAAATTTTCACTACTAATTTCCTAGTACTGCAGAGATCACGTTCAAGAGTTGGATCAGATTTTAGTCGTGGAGATCATGATCAACTAGGTTTTGGGTAATGGCAAATTTTCACTACAGCTTCCTAGTACTGCAGAGATCATGTTCAAGAGTTGATCAGGTTATAGTTGTGGAGATCATGATCAAGGTGTGGTGAAGATGAAGGATTTTAATGCTTTCACGGAAGAAACTGCCCCAGTTTAGTTGCTAAGGGACTCAAACGATCAGGTGCTTACGGAAAACTGTAATGTTCTGACAGCTAATTTCTCTCTCGTTCTCTACTGTTATTGTCCGGTGAGGTCGGTGGCCGACGTTCATGTCCGCGGAACTACTCAATTCTACTAGCTCGAAATGTGGATCCGTTGGAAATGCGCGGTTTGCTTCCCATTCGCAACAATATGCAGCCTGGCCCGTGATCTAGCCTGGTGGATTTCGGCTACAATATGGTGCAGAAGGCTTTCAGACGCCAGACAAGCCAGTTCTTCTCCCAACTGCAAGCTGGTAGGCGCCCGGTGGCACTGTTATTTTGCCTACAACGCTTGGAAGTTTCATGAGCTTACTCCTGCTAGCTTCGACATGAGGGCAAACTTTCCGGCTAGACAGCTTCTCAGGCGATGAAGAAAGATCCCGTCGGGTAGCTAGAGGTCTTTGGAGCTCTTATGTGAAAAGGGGGTCATGATGCAGATGCTCATACTGATCTAGCTCATATCCCAGATTTTCTGAAAGAGTAATCAGGGGCAGTAAGATGTGAGCAGGAATGTTCTATCTCAGCTGGCTGTAGCAAGGATTGGAACTTGTGAAGACCACACACTAGTAGGAAAACCAGAGATTGAGATTCTAGGCCGGCACTCGACATGTCATGAAGAGCATGTAGTATCAGCTGTTTATAGGAGCTCCCTGATCAAAGTCCAAAATTAAGGTTTTAATAAGTTTTCTTTTTGAGATTTACTGAGGCAATTATGCATGATTCAAGTATATATATATATATATATATATATCTACATATGATCTTTATGTTAGGAAATTAGAGTACAAAATGTCAGCAGAAACAAACAATTCTTGCTGAGTTACATTTGCCACTAGATGCCGCCACTCAAACCAAGTTATAATCTCTCATAGTATACATATATATATATATCACACTACCTAGAAATCCTCTAGTACATTGCACAGCCATTTAACAGACCCATTTCTATGGATCTTTGCAGGTCATGATCTGTGCATAATCCACGACATGATTCATGAATGATAATTTGTGCAAGTTTTCACACCTAATCTTAAAACAATGCTGCAGCAGCTTCATTTGAAGCACACTTAGAAGAAATAGTACTGTAAGCAGACTTTACTATAAAAAAATGATCCAAGACTTTTGTGCGAACTTTTCCTTGTCCAATAACTGTGCATGTTATGTGTCTACTTAGAGCTCTGCAAAGCAGGAGCAAGCTAGCCATGGCTTTAATTTCACATGCTTTGAAAATCATCTGTGCAGCTTGTTGAGAAAAATGTTCTTTAATGCTTTAGTTTTGGGTAAATCCTTGTACATAGCTGGTAGCAACTAGCAATTGATCTATACGAAAAAAATTGGATATTGAAATGAGCAAAATTCATGTAATTTCTGTCCAAATCTGCTAGACTCATTGTAGATCAATATGAAATATATACTTTACAGCAACCCATTTAGGGATCCAAATTGCTACCTCAATTGAGCATCTTCAAGCAGCTCATCTCAAAATCCATGCAATAGTTTGATTTGGTGAAAAATGTTTTAATATTAGTGAATTTGCATCTCAATGATTCTTGTGCGATTTTTAAATGTTTCATTTGTTCATTTAATGACATAAGAACTCAAGTAAGCACTTTTTGACCAGGTGCTTTTTAAGCTTGAACAGTTTTTCTATTATTTGAAATTAAATCATTCATTTTCCAAATGCATAAAAAATTGTATAATAATGATTGTGAGGGCATGGTATTGACAAAGGACATGAAAACTATACATGTTTAATTTGGTTTGGATTGATTCATTTTGAACATTCTTTTGACCTAGAAAAATTTATAATTTAAGGAACTTCTTTGAACAAAAACTGTTTTTATTATGTAAAAGAGAGTTAGGTTGCATTTTGATAACAATTAGATGTGTTAATAAGCTTGTTTGTATATTTTATTTCACATCTAGTCTTGAAAATTGCATGAATAATTATTATTTTAAAACTTTTAATACAAAATTTGGTATAATATAGAAATAATCTATAACTAGGTTGATGCATGGTTGGGTGGACTAATTTGGGTGTCATGCTAGCCAATTTTATTTCGTGATTGTTATTGCAATGTTCATGTTGTTTTATAGGTTTTAAAATTTATTAAAATGGACTTGGTTTAAAAATTTTAACTTGAATATTTATACGATGCATAAAATTATTTTATAATTTTTTTTAAATTGTAAAAGTTATGAACTTTTGAATTCAAAATTCATGGATTGTACCTTTGACTTTCATTTCTATGTGGACTATGCTCCAATCTATTAACTGATGGGGTGTATGTTAAGGACTTGAAATTAATAAAATATCATATCAAAGAAACATTTTAAAAATAATAATAATTAGTTAAATTTTAAAACTATACTTATGTATTTTTGAATGGCCTAATCAAAATCATTTTCATAAGTCCATATCATATTAGAAGAAGAAATATTTTATGAGTTTTTTTGTTTAGATGCATAAAAAAATAGAAACTTTAGATGTGACATTAATGACATAGAAAAAATATGGAAAAAATCAATATAAACTGATGTAAATTAATTGTAATTTTTTTAATTTAACCACTTTTTTGAATAAATAGGGACTTTGGTTTTGTGATAAATTGGTCCACCCAATTGTGCATCAACTCAATTAAATACATTTCATTTGTTGTTTCAAAATTATTTTTATAAGTTACATTCAAACACCTAATGCCAAAAGTAGTGCAACTAGAGAGATTCATAATGAAAAAAATTATAATTTATTTTTTAATTCATGAAATGACTGATAAACATATTATGTAATACTTTTCCATCAAAATTTGAGAGAATTTATCAAGTATGTGGAAGCCACATGAGTGCTTGAGGAAAGAAACAGATTTATGGCCTTGGGCTAAGTGACTCCTTTGACTAGGACTGCAACAAATGTTTTTAACAAGTCCAAAGCATGAGCCTTGAAATAAATAATTACTTAACCTGGATAATTTCCTTGCATGAGGTGTCATAGTTCATACATTGTTTAGACCCTAATCTTTCACATGTGTAACTTGAAATGCTTATGATCTAACTTAATTGAACTTCTAAAACAATGGCAAGGCCATAGTGTGACACACCCCTTGTTTTTTTTGTGTTCACAATTGTTCATTATCTGTGGAAGGAAAGGACTTGTTCTCACACTTCTGAATAGACATACAAGTGCATGTTATATTGATACTTGGAAGGTATCTATTTGTCTTCTTTTTCTGGTTAATCAACCACCATGTTCCTTACCTACAGACAAAAAAACTGTTTGGCTTCCTAAAAATAAATTCACTTCTACAAAATAAAATCCAATTTTCTTCCGAAAGCCTGGGGAACAAATTTGTCCATGATGTGTTGTCTTTCAATTGCATGGCAATTTTAGTGATCTGAGCTTTTGTCTTTATCAGGCAAGAAACCTTGTACAAACATATGTTCAATATATATAGTTTGGTTATGTGCATGGTTGGCACAAAGCATTTTAATTGTTAGATTTCAAAAATTGATCATGACATTCTTCCTCTTGCATGATAAAGTTTCCTAGTTTAATTGGAAGGTGGATCCAGCTGCTTTTTATCAATATTTTATTTTGGAAAAGGTGCTGCTAAAGATTTTTGCTGAGAAAACACATAATTACACTAGAAAAACATGAATCTTCTAAGTTTTTCTCAAAAATTTCACGCAAAATGGTGAAATTTTTTCAACACCAAAAAAAATCATTGGATGGGACAATCATGGTGGCCTCTTTATATAATTTAGTCACCACAACAAGAGGCATGTCTATGACTCTAGCATCTCTTAAACAAGATTAGTTACATCAAATTTTTAGAAAGTTCAAAATTGACATTAGCAACCATTTACATTTTAAAGTATATTAAGGCAAAAGAAGAATTATGGAAACTCAAATATTTCACCATGCAAAAATATAATCTTCAAAAATCCTCTAAAAGAAACCATAATCCTTCAAGATATTATAACTCTGTAACTAATCTCAAGTTTCAACACAAGTCAAAATATCATCTTTCAAAAATTCTCATATAAAAATAGACCTATTACCTAGGGGCCAAAATTCCTTAAGCTACTATACTCTACAATGAATCTAAACACAGTATTCTTGCCTTGGTAGGCAAGGCCAACAAGTAACACGCTAAGACTCTATGCTGCAAGTGACTTGGACTTCTCCAAGAATGGAAAAACAAAAATCTGCCATATTCACTAATATGACCTTTGCAACTTCAAAATAAAAAAAGAGAACACAACCACAAATTTTGATTTCCATTTTTTTACTTTTGCAGCAGTGGTGAATTTTTTTCTGAAAAAACCTGTTTATTCAAGTTTTTCTGAGGAAAAATTCACGAATTAGTGAAAATGTGGCACCAAAACAATCACTGTGTTCTTTCGTGTGGCGAATTTTTGCCAATTGGTGACCAAAAAAAAAGTGTTGTGACTCTATACAAAGGATTTATTGGGGGAAAATGACCCAAAGTTGCAATATTTTGAGGAATTTTTTAAAAGTTTGTAAGATTCAAATGATAGGTTCTAGCATGTCACCAAAGTATAGTAAGGTTCCAAAAAAAATTTACTTTCCTCTCTGACCTATAGCCAAATTTGGCTAAGCTCTCTTGTGGATGATTGCCAGTCCACGTACCTCACAAAATTTGGAAAAATAAACTCTGCAGGTATCACCTTCACCTTGAATTTGGGAATCCCAAAGATGACACCCTGTTGTAACTTGGAAACAACATTGAAGATGTAAACTCCTACAGTTCACTGGTAATAACATGAAGGATCACTCTCTGAGGTTTTTAAAAATCCAAAATTCTTGACAGTTTAGTACCACAAAACACTTATGAGAACCCTCTGAACTTTGCAGCTTTGGTAGCATAAGTTTAGTCCAGCAACTACTTCAAAGTTCACTCACAATCTTGCAACTAGGTCTGTCAGTCTTCTCTAAACGTCCGTATTTCTTGGTATTTGCAGTCTGCAAGTCATCAAAGCCCAATCAAATAAGCAACAAAGAACAGTATTTATGACTGTCCACTCAGAAGATTTATTGCATATCAAGAACATATAATCCATCTATAACTGCAATACAACAGAAGCACAAACATCTTGAACTTACATATATTAGTCAAGAATCTGAACTTTGAAGGAGTTGGTAAAACCCAAATTTGTCATCAAAACCTTGTAAAACTTTATTTATAAAACACACTTCATATTCAAAAAAATGTACAAAGGTATTGAAAACAAGGGATAATTTAAAGGATGTCAAGTTCATACAAACTAGATGTCAAAAACTCTCCATCTCAACAACCAATGGCTTGTAATAAGTCAACCATAGCAATGGGGGCTGTGTCCTGAAAGGTTGGAATTTGGGAAGTAGCTAGGTGTACTACTATTGCCCAACTTATAATGCATGATGCTTGCATCTTTTGCAACATAATTGAAATTGTGTGATGAAAAAAAGTAACCAAGACAAAAATGGGAGGGCCTTCTAGCTATTTTAAGCTCCAAATAGCATTGGCACAATCGTGTAAGAACACATTGATAGCCTATTTGTGTAAACATCCAAATATTTCAATTGCTAGAAGGAGGAATTGATTAGTGAGGTGTCAATCGTAGTAGTTCTTTTTTTTAACTTGAGTTGCATTAGAAACAACAAATCTTTGAATTGTGCATGCGTTGGGTCAACTATGACAACGTCAACTAAGGTGTAGATTTCACCTTTGGTGAGCATAATGTTGACTCATCGACAAGAAGAATTGAGTGTGGCTGTGGCGGAAGGAAACGCATGTAGTTATTGTCCTATGTGGAAGTTAGCATTTCATGCAATGGCAGCAAAAGTGTCATGAATTGCATCATGGGTACTTGTGCGCTTGTTGCCATGAACACAACGTAAAAGGTGGATACCCATAGGGTTGATGGGATGTTTGCACACACATTGAGGGAGACTTGCAATTGAAAGATGTAGTAATCCGAGCTGCACCTAAAACATTGTGGAAAAATTTGAGGAAGATAATCAAAAGGTTCAAAAGATTGGTCAAGCTATCAGCCAAACGCTTGCCCCTAGGTTGAAAAATGATAAAATTTGGCCATAATGGGCCTCAAGTATTCCATCGAAAATCATGTTAGAGAAGGTATGATCATGCAAACACTTCAAAATGGAATCTTGAAGATGAACCATTTGTTGTTCGATATGTTATTCAAAAGGAAAGAAACATGTTCATGTCGTGGGCTGTAGAAGACCGCATGTTGCTTTGAAGTGTTGTTGGAAAAAGAAGGTATTGTTGTCGACTCATGCTAAGGCTTCAAGAAAGAAATGACGTAGTCAACCATAAACCTAACAATTATGATTAGAACTACAAAAGTTTAGCTCCCTAAATAGGTTGTTGAGGCAATGGTGAATGTCAATTTAAGGTTTAATGCCACCAAGAGTTATTGGGAAAAAGGCTTGTTTATGGGCTAGAAATCCTTTAGGACAATCGAAGGGCCCTGGATCCAAAAGGTGTCCAAACATTTGAAGGAAGGAAAAATCAAAAGAAACAAGGGAATTTATGAAGGTGGGAAAGGGAAATGTGCAACATATTAGATATGATGGCCATTACGTGTAGTAATGAGTTAAAGTTCCAAAGGCTACATGGACATCGCCCAGTTTAGGGAAAAGGTCAACATGCCAAACATCTTTTAGCAAGGTATCTTTGATGAAGGATGATTTGAATGATGATGTGTTTAATGGAACCCTTAAGACTATAATTCTTTCTAATGGTGTGTTAAACTAGGATGGGGTGTCAAAGTCAAGTGGCAAGCTAAAAAGGGACCATGCTACACATTTCTAAGGTTGGATAGAAAAACTTATCACACATAGTTCAATCTAAAAATACTCATACATGCAAAGGATACAATGGAAAGGGGGTCGATGATGTGTGTGTCATTTATAATGGATGGAAATAAACAAGAGGGGAAATGGCTAACTGTAGAATGTAGTGCCCTAAGGTGAACTAAGGCAAATAATGCCCCTCCCAAAAGATCACCTTGATGAGTTCCCATGGCAAATGGGATGACCATGATATTGCCATCACAATTACAGTTTCTATAAAACATGGAAGATTCAAATGCATAGAATGCATGAACAAAGGGGATAAGTTGTATGATGTCCCCACCTACTACACAAAGTTTTGAAATATGACCCCTCTTGACATTAAATTGAAAACATTTGTGACATCTAGTTAGAGAACAACCTAATGCACCTTGGAGAAGGTCTAAGGTGCACTTAATGCCATGGATTATTGTTTCGCATTCACCCTTGGTTGCTACTTCAAATTGGTGTGGAGATAAATGTGTTGCAAAAGCATCCCAAAAATGAAGGCATAAAGTTTGACTTGTGAGTCGACACAATGTTTCCCCTACAACAATGGGATGAACTCCACCTAAGGGCATATTTTATTGACTTTTTCTTTCATCTAAAATTTGTTGTGGTTTGTAACTAATGTCAATGCAACTTGTCCAATGTGACTGTTAGGATTTTAATTGCAAATGTCGTTTATAACTACAAATTAATCGCAGGGACCAATTACAAAATGGCCATTTTTTACTAATGAATGGAACATCGTCAGCCTCGAGTCAACACAACTTCACCAATAATGTCAAAAATGATAATTATTAAAACCCAAAAACAACCTACTAAAATAATAATTACTCGATCACTTGATGCGAATATAACAACCACAAGAGTGGAAACGGTTATTGAGCTGAACATGGATGTTGTCAAAATGGGAATAATAATTAAATCTACAACAATTTGGGTAGTGGATTGGGTGGAGTCTTAATAGGAAGGAATTTGAATTGAAGTTCGGCACTACTATCAATTACTGGAGTTGTTAGAACATCTCATATGGTGTTTACCAATCCAATAATAAATGACTACTCATGTGAACAGGACTATAAATTGACCACTGATGAGCTCAATGGCTACCGAAAGGAACAAAAGTGTAGATGCAACAAATCTAAAAAGAGGATATCGAGAACCATCTATTGTAACTACACAAATTCCCAATCATAAAGATGGCCATTATGTTAGGCCAAACAAGGTAGTTTTTAAATATCTTGACTTCAAAAAAATGTTAATCTAAATGTTCATGGCAGAATGTTTAATTATGTAGTAAAAGCAAATGTAAAGACTTCTGAAAAGTATATCATCAATGTGTTTAGTTATACACTAAAAGATACAACATTGGATTGGTGTCATAATTACATGTCAAAATTCCCTAATTATATTTTCTCGAAACTTATACAAGCATGTTGCAAACATCATCGGAAAACTTGAAATGACGAGCAAATATACATGGAGCTAAAGAATATGAAGCAAGAAAAGACTTAGAAGGTGAAGGTTTACTATGAACGGATTCAAAAGCTAACTCATGGTTTACAATTACCAACCATATATAGATTTCTAACTATTGTGTTTAAAGTGGGTTTGTAATCAAACCTCAAAATTGCAACTGCAAGGACGAAGCAATCAACACTACAACATCATAAAGAGGCGACAATGTTGTGTGAAGAAAACATGATTACTATAGAAACAAGGAGTGCACTTTCAATACCATAGAGTACCAAACAAGTAACACTAGCAAAAACACATAGTAATACAGGGAAAACTGACAAATATTGCACAAATTATGGGATGACGAATCACAATGTGGAGACATGCAGAAATAAAAGAAAACAGACCACATTAACAACCACAGAGGTAACATAACCAAGTCAAAAACCATAAAAGACATCTTCATATGCATGCCACATATGTGATTCGAATGGACATAAAATGACATCTTGTCCAAAGTTTATTAAAATGCAAAAAATGTTTCATGGGAAATCTATGGCAGTAATAGAGGTTCAACCTATTACTGAAACACAAATAATCATTGCAGATGTGAATGTGGTGGATGTTAATGGTACCACAAGAAATAAAATAACTGAAAAACTAATGTTCAAAGATAAAAGAGCTAAGGAAAGCAAAGAGTGTTGTTGATTCGGAGAAAGAAGAATGATTGAAGAAGTCAATGGTGGAAATAATTCAACAAATTCGAAAAACACGGACCTATACAAAAGGGCCATCCACATCCATGGAGGGATGGAACACAACATGGCTAGGTATGCCAAATACAACTCCTATGGAAGCACAAAAATCTCAAGAGGTAATGAATTCATAAGAGAAACTAATCACAATAGAAGAAATTTTTTTAGATATTGGTAAGCATATGCTAGAAACAAGTTATACTTTGAACTTGGGATAATTGCTTAAAATAGCTCCTAAGTTAAAGAGATATCTTTGGTAGCATTAAAACTAGAGAAAACTTAGAATTTAAGTAGAGCAACCACAAATAAACAAGTTGATTCTTCAATACCAGAGGTAGGGATAGCTATTGCAACAATAGATAATCATATGGTAGTTATCCAAATACAAATTGGGAAGAATACAATAAAGGATGTGTTGTTAGGTGGAGGTTCTAGAATTAATATTATCACAAAATAATTGAGATTGAGGTTGGGGCTTCCAAAGCCTAAACTTGCACCATATAATATGAGGATGGCAAATCAAACAACCACAAAACCAGTGGGGTTGATCAAAGATCTAAAGATATGTGTTCATGGCATTCCTTACATAACTACGTTTATTGTACTTCAAAATAATGTGGTAGAGTATAATTATTCCATGTTGTTGGGGAGACCATGGTTAAGGGAGTAACAATGTTACCATATAAAGGAATGGGACAATTAGAACAATTACAGTCACCAAACATTTGGGGGGTGAAATAAGAAGATCAAAAGTGTTACTGTGCTATGATTATCAAAATGGCATCACATATGAAGAAGAAGATATCATCTTTGTTATAGAGCCATAATTATTCTCAATAGGAACAATCAATTTACCTAAGATAATTCAATATGTGAAAACCACAAATGTGGAGATCATGGATACAGATGAAAAGACTAGTATTTCAAAACAAGGATCTAGAGTATAGAGCACAGAAAAGAAGATAGCTAGCAGGGTGTAGTTACAATCAAACAAGCTAAAAAACACATTAAGCGACCGCCAAAACTTAATAAAAATTATAATCTTATTAGATATATTTTTGTGGTGTCACTTTAATATCATGTTAATCATGGAATGTTATGCTAAATGACTAATATGAATGTTGAAGAATTCACAAAAAAAAAATTTGGATTTTGGTTTTAGTAAAAGACATTTGAACTTGAACATCAATTGCATCAAAAGTAATCAATTTTGTAACTTACTAAGCAAAAGACTCTTTTTATAAAAGACTTTTGATGAGAAAAAAAATTGAGATGAAGTTCATTGATTATCCACACTCAAAAAACACTCACAATTTGAAAGTTGTGAAATTTTTAATTTTTAAAAACTAAAAATCTATTTAACAGTATTTTAAAATATCAAGAGTCCTTTACCACATGTAAATGGAGTGTAATGTATATGACATCTAAAAAACAATTGTAGTTTATGAAACAATAAAATAAAGCATTAAATAATTAACATATTTTCATACAATTTGAAATTAAGATAATTTTTCAAAATGAAACAAAAAATTTGGTAGAATCTATACATATTTTTAAAAATTCTTAGTTATTCATGAAAAGTTAATACAAAAATGTGATGTATTGAAAAAATTATATGTATTTTTAGTAACATATTGCAAAAGATTTCATCCCAAAAGTCCTTTCTATGAAAAAATGAAAATAACCAACAAAAGGATTGCAATCTTTAAGTCCTTCCTCACTGTTAGCTCATTTGATTGTGATCATAATTGACAAGAAATACAAGCTAAAAGTAGCTCTGGAGGATAAGGTATATCCGGAAATGTACTACAAACATTAACTAGGGAGTGTGGCAGTGGATGAAACTCTAGCAAAAATCAAAGCACAACAATTACAGATAACTAGATGGATGCTAACTAAAGATCAATAATTGATGAAGTTTAATATAGGAATTGATGCAAAACGACAATTGGTGAAGATTAATGCACAACTGGAAACAGGCAAGGTGTTGGAACTAGAGCAATTATTAAAGGAGTTCAAAGATGTTTTTGCATGGACATACAAAGATCTAAAAGGGATTCCACCGAAACTAGCACATCATAGAATTGGGTTGGACACTACTATACCATTGACACATCAAAGCCAAGTATAGATAAATCCAAATTATGCTATAGCAGTCAAACAAGATATAGACAAATTGTTAGCAACTAGATTTATTCAATCTGTGGAAAAGGTTACATGGTTGTCACCCATAGTAATAATACCCAAGAAAAATGGTAAACTGAAAATTTGTATAGATTTCAAAAAACTAAATGTAGCCACAAAAAAGGATCCATACCCATTACTTTTCACAGATGAAGTGTTGAACATAGTAGCAGGGTATGAGGCATATTATTTCTTAGATGGATATTCATGATATCATCAAATCTTTATATTTCCAAAAGACATACACAAGACTACATTTGTTATAAACTAGGGGGCTTTTATATGGAAGGTGATGTTGTTTAGAATTAAAAATGGACCTCCAACATATTAGAGAATTGTTATCAAAGCATTTAGAAAATATTTGGACAATTTTATATATGAAGATATTTTTGGATGACTTTACAATGTATAGTGACATGGAGAGTCATCTACAAAAGCTTAAACTATGTCTTTCAAAAGTGTAGAAAATATGGCATTAGTTTGAATTTAGACAAATGTGCATTTATGGTATTTTTAGGGATGATATTGGGTTTTATTGTTTTTAAAGAAGGGAAATTACCATATCCAAAGAAAATATAAGCAATAGTAAACAAATCCGCCACTTAAGAATCCACAGCAGATTCAAGTATTCAATGGGATGGCACAATTTTATAAATGTTTTATCAAAAAAATTGTTGCTATTATGGCACCTTACACTAAACTAACCATAAAGACAAAGACTTTTCTTTGGACAGAGGAATGCTAGAAGGCTTGGGAATTGATTAAACAGAAGTATGTTGAAACACCAATATTAATATCACCAAACTAACAAGTGGAATTTCATGTTCATACAAATGCATCCTTGTTAGCTATGGGGACTGTATTGTCTCAGAATGTAACAAGGAAGAGTGATCAACTAATAATGTATACTTTTGGGCTTCTAAATAGAGCAAAACAAAATTATAGCACAACGAAGAAAAAAACTTTAGTAATGGTTTTTGCTTTGCATAAATTCAAACATTATTTTCTAGGCAATAAGTTTGTCTTTTATGTAAATCATATGACATTGGTTTATTTAATCAACAAACCACAGGTTTCAAGGAAAATAACTAGATGGTTATTATTGTTCCTAGAACATGACTTCATAATAGTGTATAAACCATGAAAATCTCATGTAGTTGCAAATCCATTATCAAGACTACCAGATAGTATAAAAACCATAGGTGTGCCTAATCAAACCACATATGCAAGTTTATTTTACATAGAGCTTGAATGGCCAAATGATGTAAAAGAATTTTTGAAAACATGATAGATCGAGGGCACGTTATCAATAAAACAAAAGTAGAAATTGGTCAAGAGAACATAGCCTTTTACACTGAAGAATGGTGAATTGTACAAAATGGGTCAAGACAACAAACTGCAACAATGTTTAACAATTACAAAAACATAGATGGTGATGAGAGAATTGCATGAAGGACCATCAAAAGGACATTTTGCAATTCAAATAATGCATAGGAAGATATTGGATATTAATGGCCAACTATGTACAAAGATGTGCATGATTACTATAAATCTTTTGATGCATGTCAAAGAACATGAAGATTCGCAATTCAAAGTTTTACAAAGCTGGTCACAAGTCTTCAAGAAGAACCATTTATGAAATGGAGACTTGATTTTGTGGGGCCAATTAAGCCAATAGGGATATATACATGAAACAAATATATTCTTGTAACCACAAATTACGCTACCAAGTGGGTGGAAGCAAGAACATTAAGAACTAATACTACAACAATCATAACAAAAATTTTGTTTGAGTGCATATTAACTAAATTTGGATGTCCTTTGACTATAACCATAGATCAGGGAGTTCATTTCATTAATGATGCCATCAAATATTTGACATATCATTTTTTATTAAAACATGTGAGTTTTACAACTTATTATCCTCAAGGGAATGAGTAGGTTAAATCTATTAACAAGGTACTTGGGACACTATTGACCAAGTTAGTTAGTGAAAATAGAATAGATTGGGATAAACAACTGTCTAAATTGTTATTTTCATACAGAACTGCATAGAAAGTAACAAGGTATACACCATATTAATTAGTGTATGGATTACATCCATTGATGCCTATAGAGTACATAATGCCAATTATTAGTGGAAATGAGAGAGATAGTACTCCAGTGATTATGTTCTATGGTTTCCAAAAGGCAATAAGTCACATTTAAGGAAGTTTACTAAAAAATGGTATGGACCGTACAAAATACAATATGTGTTACCAAATAACATTGTGTTATTGGTGACCATTGAGAAGTTTAAAACTAACCCTGTGCTAATTAATGTGAATAAGCTCAGACCTTACAAATACATAGAATTTGAAGTTTAGAAAAAAAAACAACAAATGTTAATATATTGGGAATTGAATGCAGGTGGAATTCAAGCGGAGAATTTTGATATGGAGGAGGAAGATGAAAATTGTGAAATACAAAAACCATAGATGCAAAATACTAAAGATGAAAAATAGATGGAAGATCCTGTAGTCAACACAATATTGATTTTTGATCTAGAAATGATTAACAAATCTGTGAGTAATAATTGCAAAAGTGAAGGATTTGGGATGTAGAGATCTAAAGATGATTTGTCAAGGATATCAGCCAAATTAGCAGAAATATTCACCTAGTCATTAGGGGTATTTGCACAATCATCATATTTGTCGACATAGTTGGCAAAAAAATCGATATAATTAGTAGTTTTTTGTCATAGTCAACTAATGAGTTGACACAATCAATAGATAAATGGGCACAGTCAACAGAAGGTGTACAGGGCGAACAAAGTGGAGTCAATACAGTTAATGTAAGGAGATTAAGGATGTGGAATAATTGGAAGATGAAATTTGTGGCATTCATTCATGATGATGATGCGAAGTGCTTTCATGTGGATGTACAAAGGACACATAAACTTGTAATGATGGGCTATATTAATTTTAAGGATCATGCATTAATTAAAAGATGGTGAGTGAGTAAAAAAATGAATGTGATGGGTGAGAAGTCCACGAATTTAAAAGAAGGGGGTAACCATCAAAGCAATTTGCATTTGTTCTTGGAAGTTGTGCACGTTTTCAAAGTTCTAAAGTTCACAACAACATGAGTGCAAAGAATGTGATTGAAAAACCATAGAAACTAGCAAAGGAAAAGGAAGCGCATAGGAATGAATATAGATAAAAACAACAGGAGGAAGCGAAATTGTTGAAAAGAATAGAAGTATAAGAAGAGTTGAAAAGAACAAAACATGAAGGCATGTTGAATATTCAATCGTTGGTTGTAAGGTTATCGTTGCATTGATCATCATCTTCTGAATGTGCAAAAGGAAAAAACGTACAACGAGAATATGCAATTTGCACAAAAGATAATTCACGATATATGTAGAGATCAAACATCTACAAGTTGAATTTTTCTGTAGAAGCAAAAGAAGTTGGCATGCAAGAGAATCGACAAGACCAAGAGCTACATCAATAGATCCGATGTTCATTAAAAAATCAAAGGAAAAGAAAGCTATGGAGTAGCACTTTGTGGAAGAACTAATAACGTAGAAGGACGCAAGGGAGTAAAACGTCGTTGAAGTGGAAGTATAGTTATCTACAAAAGTGCAAGTGGAAGTACAACAATCCACAGAGGTGGAGGCAATGGCGAAAGCACAACAAAGGGCAATGGAAATCGAGAAACATGAGTTGAAAACCATAACGAAGAAAAGATGTGCAATCTTAAACAAAGCTACACTTCTAGAAAAAGGTATTAAAATTCCAAATCCTAAACAATTCATTTGGACACAGACAAAACAAAATTATGATAAGCATGTTGAACGGATGGAAAATTGGAGGGACATTGCTAAAGAAGAAGATCGAGCTTCTAAAGCCAGGCTTGTTCCTTTGTTTCTGATGGATTGGAAGCATCAATGGCCGATGTCATGCTAGAATTTTTGAACACATTCTTGATCAAGGGCGCAAATGTTTACTTTGGGCATAAGGATAAGGTGTATGTCATTAATAAACAACCGGTTGTAGATGTTTTCGGAATCTGTGCGGAAGGATATGTAGAAGAATTGAAAGGGTAGGTCAATAACTCATTAGTAGTTGAGGCATTGCAAAGTTGTAGACTTGCACCTACAAATTCTTTTGTAGATCAATGGAATACAAAGAGTCTAGGTCTGCCATACTCTGTTAGATATCCTACCATTATATCTAGGTGCAGTCACAATCAAACGAGCCAAAAAACACATTGGGTGATCACTAAAACTCTATAAAAATTGTAATTTTGTTAGATATATTTTTGTGGTGCCACTTTAATGTCATGTTAATCATGGAATCTAGTGCTAAATGACTTATATGAATGTTGAAGAATTCAAAACAAAAAAAATTCAAAAAATATTTTGGGTTTTGGTTTTAATAAAGGACCTTTGAATTTAAATAACAATTGCATCAAAGCAACCAATTTTGTAAATTATTAAACTAAAGACTCTCTTTATAAAGGAATTTTGATGAGAAAAAAAATTGAGATGAAGTTCATTGATTATTCACATTCAAAAAACACTCACAATTTGAAAGTTGTGAAATTTTAAATTTAAAAAAAATTTAAATCTATTTAACATAAATTAAAAATTTCAAGAGCTTTTACCACATGTAAATGGGGTATAATGTACATGACATCTAAAACAAATTTGTAGTTTATGAAACAATAAAATAAAACATTAAATAATTAACATATTTTCATACAATTTCAAATTAAGATAATTTTTCAAAATGAAACTCAAACTTTGGTAAAATAGATACACTTTTTTAAAATTCTTAGCTATTCATGAAAAGTTAATTTTAAAAATGTGATGTATTGAAAAAAAAAAGTATTTAAATAACATATTGTAAAATATTTGATCCCAAAAGTCCTTTTTATGAGAAAGTGAAAATGACCACAAAAACGACTACAATCCTTTGAGTCTTTCACCACCGTTGGTTCATTTGATTGTGATCACACCCATCTACCATTTATCAAAGGGAGAAGGTATAGTATTTTAGCAACAAGAATGCTACAACATTGATGAGAACAAAAAAAGGGTAGAAGGTAGATTGGACACATATTATATTCAATAGTTTGTGTAGTGAACTAAATCAGTGGTATAAGTATGTCAAGGACAATAAGGGAGATAAGAAAGATACTTGTCAATTTACCTTGGTATTGGAAAAAATCTTTCAGTATTTATTTGTGCATTAAAAGGAAAATCCACAAAAACCACCAACCAAGGTTAAAATAACTAAGGTGGATATGCAAATAGCACTAGAAAACAAAAAGAAAGTTGTAGCAAACTCTCCAAAAAGTGTTCTTAAGAAGAAAAACAAAGTTGAAGAAAGAAGAGCCTCAAGCTTAGGAGTGAATAGGGAATAGGAAAGCACAAATGTAAGGGCATAGAAAATGATGAAGGGCAAAATGGAACCATTTTCAATGCCAACAATGGTACGGGCAATGCCAATAGTGGTACAGGCAACTAGATAGACTACAAAGGTACCACATATGACATCTCCACATGAAAGACAGCTAAGGGAACAAAGGCAGGAGGTACCACAGATGACGTGTCCGTAGGAAAAACAACTGAAGGAACAAAGGTAGGAAGTTAAAAGGGAACATGACATAAGGTTTCCAAAGGGTGAGGAGCATCTACACTTTGATGAAAAACGTATATGAAGATTGAATGGAAACCATTGCAAGTCCACAACATTTCCAACATTTACAACATCATTTGTAGCAATAACAACAACAACAATAATAGACACAAGAAGGTCTACATGCTACTAGACTATAGACAGAAAAAGTGGAGACACAGCCTTCTTTTGTAGTATTCAGACCATTAGAAATACAAGTACTAGGTAGTAGACCAAGATCTACAGAAGGATCTCCATTTGAATTTGAGCTCGAGAACAAATTGGTGCAGGAGATGGGATCATCTATAGAAGGATCTAAAAATCCTATGACACAAACAAATACTCCAAAGTCTATGGAGGAGGTAGCTGCAAAAGTAATGCAAGCACAAAAGGTAGCTGAATTATTTCAGACTATGGTAATTATAAGTTTGAATATGGGGAATTTGAATGTGGAGGTGAATAGTTTGAAGAACAGATTAGCCACATTGGAGAAGGAGAAGGTAGTACTACAAGAAAAATTGGATAAAGAAAATGAATTCCAAAAGGGGTATAAACATAATGTGGAAATATTGAGGAAGAACAAGGTAGAGGTTGAGCATAATATTAAAGGGCTCATTAAAAAACTTCAAGATGAAAATGAAGAGCTCAAAGGTAGCACAACATGGTTGAAATCATAAGATGAAGAAATGTAAGATTTAAAACAAAAGTCTAAAATTTGGGAAACCACATAAAGGAAATGAACAAAGGCATTATTTATTCTTAAGCAACAATAGGAGGCTTTGGGTAGTCACGCAAAAGCACTGACTAAGGAAAAGAACGAAAAGGAGAATGCTCTAACAAATTTGGAATTGATGATTCTGAAGAATGTATCTCTGTTGTAATTTGAAGAGCTTAAAAGAAAGACAACAAAGGCAGAGAAAGAGAAGTTACTGGAAGAAAAGGAGGAATATTAGAGGAATATGTAGCACTTGTATGCACATGAATAGAGGAAAAGTATGGACCCAATTGGTGTTAAGAAAAGGCTAGAGGATTATGAATAGATGCTGCAATATTATACCCTAATGAGGACAAAAAACAAGATGAAGGATTTTAAAACCGAATCCAAGGAATGGTGGGAGGTTGTAGAGGAATATTTTACAAAGGAGTTGGAAAAGAATCTGGCTCAGCATAGAACTAATGAAAGAATTTTGAGGTACAAGTTGGAAGCTTATCAAAAGAATTTTCTAGATTTTATTGTAATTCAATAAGTACAAAGGTATCAAACCAAGATGAAGAGACTAAAGCACGGCCCAATGGAACAACTCAAGAGGAGGAAGTGTAGATTAAAGAACCATAGGACCTTAGCAATGGAATAGCTCAAGAGGCAAAGGTACACATAGAAAAATCACAAGACCTTAGGGGAGGGGGTCAAGAAGAGAAAAAACCATAAAGAATTCATGAACAAAGACAAGTGGAGATTATTCCAACAATAAAAGAAAAGGTATCTAAGATACAACCTATGGAAACAAAACCATAGACTAAGTTAGTGGAAGGGGAGGTTAGAACTATAGAAACAGAAATACAAGTCAGAACTACAGAGCCAAAAGTGGGTATAGAACCACTAATTGATGTATAGGTTGAGATTACAAAAACTATCTTAGAGGAAATAAATGCATAGAATGTTACAGAATACATTCATTTCATTTTGTGTCATTTTCCAAGGATTTCAAAGATGAAATCCAAAGTATAAAGGGGGTAATGTTAAGGGGTTAGGATGATTACATGATTTGGATGAACAAGGCATTTAGGACAGGGACTACTCATGGAGCATTGTAGTTTTGAATTTTGAATTCTTGTTGGTTTTGAATCATGATGATGTGACTTGAGACTACCCAAAGATGGAAGATTTGGGGAAAAGGAGAATGTTTTTTCTTAAACACACAGTTTGGAAGAAGTAAGGATAGCTATAAGTATTTGGTAGTAGAAAACCACATATTTTATTTTTGATATACCACAAATTTTATTTGTTGTTTTGCTTTCATTTTCAATAAAACATGGAATTTTGCTATGATTTTGATTTAATTTTAGTAAAACTGAAAAATATAGACTTATGTAACGATTTCCATGTCCATATTATTGTGTGAATATTCTAGAATATCAAAAATGTAATGTACTAAATTATAATTTTGTCTTTGGATTTTTCAACATTGTATTCTGAAGTGCAAATTTTAGTTAAATTAAATAACCATGAATATAGTGTTTTAATGAACTGCAAAGTCAAGTGTGATTAGAATCAAGGCAGAAATTGTGAACATGTGCATATTGTAATGCAAATATGTTGTTATAATAATGTGAAATAATTTTATCGAGATTAAATTTCACTTCAACAACACATATTTTGGGATATTTAATATACACCTTAATAATATTTTTAAAAATTTGAAGATTTTTAATGTTTTTTGAAAGACATATTCAAAAAATTCTTTAAAAATTCTAAGAATAAAAGAATGGTCTAAGGGGGCACATGTGGCTCCTAATATCATGGTTGGACCCATAACTAGTTGATCAAACTTACGAATTGAATTCTGAACATGTATGGTTCTTACTACCAACAAAGATGCATTTGTATTAAACATGAAATTGAAGCTCCTAGTTTGGACTAATCAAAATAAGGGCTTATACATACATATTGAGTCCTTAATCTCTTCCCAAACATTTTGGCATTCTTCTGTCCATTCAAAAACTTCACATTTTTGAGCAGCTTGCTGATAAATGACATAATTGAAGCAAATTTTTTGACAAAACACTTGTAAAACTATGCCATCCCATTAAACATTTGGATTTCCTACAAGGTTATAAGTACTAGCATGTTTACTAAGGCTTCAACCTTTTTAGGATCCATGATTGTGCCTTTCTTAGACATTATGAAACCTAGGATAGTCCCTGAAAACACCATGAATGCACATTTGTCTGGGTTTAAACTAATACTAAACTCTTTACACTTAAGAAAATATTTTTCCATCTTCTTAAGGTGAGTTGAAATGTCACTAAAAATTATAAAATCATTAAGAAATATCTTCATGAATACATGAATGTACTCACAAAATGTTTTCATTACTACCCTTTGATAAGTGGACTGTCCATTTTTGACACCAAATGGCATCACAACCCACACAAAAGCCTTTCAATTTGTCACAAATGCAATTCTATGTTAATCTTCTAGTGCAATTGACATCTAATGATATCTTGAAAATCCATTTAAAAAGGTATACACTTCATGCCCAACAACTATGTTAATGACCTATTAATGAAAGGCAATGGGTAAAGGTCCCTCTTTATTGTTCCATTTGAGCTTCTTGAAATCAACACAAATTTTCAACTTCCTATTTTTCTTGGGAAAAACCATTATTGGTAATAGCCAGGTTGTTTATTCAATTGGTTTGATGAAACCAATAGTAAGTAACTTGTCTATGTCTTGTGTCACGATGGTAGCATAGTTAGCATTCAATTCATACCTTGTTCAATGAGCAAGTATTGTGGTATCAAGTTCAATCATGTGTTGAGCAATCTTTGGTGGAATAGCCTTCAAGTCTTTGTATGTCCAAGCAAAAACATCTTTGAATTCCTTTAATAACTTAATCAATTGTTGTGTAACAATCGGTTCAAGTGAAGCATTCACTTTCACCTGTTGCACATTTTCTTCAATGCCCAAATTAACCTTGGTCGATTGTTCCTCCTCAATAACTATCCAACTAGTTATGGTAGTTCTTAGACTTGCTCCTAAGTAGGTGTCTCATCAATGATCATCTCTCCCACTTCTGGATGGAAAAAGGTTGAACAAGTAAATGTTACTTGGTAGTATCAGGTGGTATAATTAAGTTAATAGCTAAGACACATACCAGTTCAATAGGTTGTCTTAGGACCTATTCTATTTTTTAAAAATCTAATGTGTAGTTTATTTTTAAAACCAATTTTGTGTGATAGGTCTAGCTACGGTTCCTATTAAAAATAGGTCCAATTTTATAGCAAACATCATATCTTCCATTTCATTAGATATTTCAGAATGGAAATCATAACATATTAAGACTTTTGGTCTTTTGGATTCAACACTTAGTTTTTTGGTAACAAGTATGGTTTTCATTGTATTTGTTCTTTGTATGGTAACAATGTTGGTTCCTTAATCGTGGGATATTTTTACATCTCTCAACCACGGACGTCCTAACAACATTGAGTAATTATAATCTAGAACATTACTATTGATAACAGTAAATGTGATTTTATAGGGAATACCATGAACAAATATTTTCAAAATCCTAATATGACCAAGTGGTTTGGCTATGGTTTGATTTACCATCCGAAGATTATAAAGTGCCAAATTGGGCTTTGATAAACCTAATTATATTATCAAGTTCTCAGTAATGATATTGACTTAAAAACCTCCATTAATAAGCACAACATTGATGAAGTTCTTTCCAACTTGTACTTGTATAACCACCCTCTGATGATCAATGGCAACTATTACACATGTAGGTTTAAGATGAACAAGTTCAGGTTGCATCGATTGAACAAGCTTAACCGGTTTGAAATGCACCACTTAATGTTTAGCGCAATCCTCACGAATTGCCCCAAGTTGATCACATATTTGGTTTCCAAAACTTGAATGCTAATGTCTCTCAAAATGTCCTCCAAAATCTTCTCTGGTATTGTTGTTTGTGTAGTCAAATGAATAGGATGCTTGTCGATAATCGGTTGATTTACAGGTTTTAATAAACAACCCAATTTAAATGAAGTAATCCATTTAAATTGATAGGTGCTTTTGATGTTGAATCACCTCCTTGTAATTCGTTAATATTATGGACAAAGGAATCACACGTGTTTTTATGTTTGCTAATCAATTGTTGTTTTTACCTTCACTGGTTCATGTTCTCTAAGCAATTGTTGCTCTGGCACTTAACTATGTGTGGTGACAATGGCAACTACATTAACTATAACATTATCAGGCTTAAAAGCTTTTGGAACTACAGTGGTAGTAGTGTTTGACTTAGTATAAAACTTGTTTTAAATTTTCGTCTTTCTAGGACAATCTAGTGCATGTTGTTTAGAACTAAAACAGATCATACATGGATATTTTAAAGGTATTCTAGCTGGTTTAACAAGTTGTGCAATTATTTCAACTATTGGTTCAACAACTTTGGTGGGTACATGTACTACATGTTCTTCTTTTTTCCTATTATGACAAGTTTCTTTGGCATGACTTGTTTTTCCACAATTTGAATAGGTTAGTTGTTGTTTAGTTGTAGTGTCATTGACTATTAATTATGCAATTTGTTTGGACTCTGGTTGGGTTAACAAAACATTGTAGTTTGCTATATCCAATCCACTTTCTTCATAAATTATTGCAACTTCCTTATGTTTGATAAAGGTACCCCTTGTCATACATGTTGTTATTGATTTGAAGTATGGTTGCAAACTTGTTCTAAATATCATGTTAAGGAAAACATCAGTAGCTTTAACTATCAAATGTTTGTAATAAACTTCGACCCATTCGCCGACTTATTGTTATAGGTTTTTCAATTGCATATAAACTTTTTCATCATTCTTCATTGTTCAGAAACATTTGCAAAATGTTCATTCCAACTCTTCAAATGTGCAATTGGGATGATCTTGTACAAAAACTTTGCCTCATTCTAATTTGTTCTCGTAAAGTGAAACCAAAAAAATTAATGATATTAACTTCCATGGTCTATAAGTTGGCTCTAATTGCCTTCTTGAAAATTCTAATGTGAAAATCGAGATCAGTATCCTTCACATATGTTAGATATTGAAGTTTTCGGTATGGTAGTTTATTGGTTGGTTTAGATCAAATTACTATCAATGGGTACCATGGTGGCATGAATATCCTTGGATTAGGTGCCAACCATCCATAAAGTCCAACATGTGGATTAAGAGGTGATACTCCAACTGGGTTTTGATCATGTGATCTTCTTCCAAGGGATCTTCCATTAGGTGAACCTCCAAAAAGTTCTCCACCTAGTTGTGGATGGGAATTAACCCTTTTTAGCTACTAAGGTGACATACCATCACCATAGACAAGTACTCCTGTTGCGACAGATATGTTAACATGTAAAGATGTTACCCCTGCTTGTTGAATAAGTATTTTTTTTGGGAATTAGATTTGGTCATCCTAGTCTAAAAGTTGGAACTCTTACATGATATTAAGTCTATTCTAGCTACTCAATAAGTGGCACCACATCTGGGTGATTAATCCTGGTTGCATGTCTCTCCCTCCTAGAAATCAATGGATCAAGTCCTTTGATCCTAGAATAGTACATTGGATACATATTAGGATCCATGGGTACAAGAGATTGTATTATGTTATACCACATTGGATATGGTGGATAGGGTACAACTTTAGGTTGTCATGTTATCAATGGTGTAACATGTTGTTGCCAACCTAGTTGTTGACTAACTGGTGTTAAGTCAGTAACCAAACCCAATTGTGGTCTAAGTTGTTGCACATGTACACCAACATGTGTCACTAGTGTGTTTGGTACAGCAGGCTATAGAAAAGTTATGAGTTTTTTTTTTCATTAATCGCTTAAGTTTATCATCCACAAAGGGACAATTCTTAAATTCATGTCCAACTTGTTGACAATATGCACGTGTTAATGCAATCTCAACAATGGGTTGTGCATTTGTAACCAATATATTTTGCTAAATAAGTGGTTGTTCAACAATTCTTGTGACAAGTACACTTGGTGAAACACTTTGGTTAAGTGGTTGTGCTTGTCGGACAACAACAGGTACTACGACTACTTCCATCAATTTTACATGTGGTTGAGAACTAGATTGGTGTGAAGGTCTTTGCTCCAAGTGGCGTAAATGTTCCAATCAGTTTTTAAATTGATTACATTCCAATTCTAAATCGGCTTTGCAATTGGATTCAAAGTAAAAATTGGTTTAGATGTGTAGTACTTAGTAATTGGTGTTGATTGAAAAGGTACAATAGCTTTGGGGATATAATAGTCAAGTATTGCAAATTGCCACCTTTGTCGTACAGTGAATACTTCATCAACATTTTGAACAAATGCAATATGTTGTCCACCTAGTTGTGAGTTCAGCCTCCATTGTTGGGACGAATGCTAGGGTGCCAAAAAAATGACCAATTGAAGGTACTCATGGTTCCCATCCTTCCTCTTGCTATGATGGCATCTAATGAAAAGGTATGTCTGTTGTAACCGGCTATTGAGGCTCAATGTTAGGAACATCAATCGATTGAATTCCTTTGACTTGAAAACATGGTTGTTCTTATAACTAAACCACCTTGGGGACAAGTTGTTGTGGTGCTCTAATTTTAGTTGCCTTTTAAGGCCTCTTGTGACTTTTTTTGGCATCTTTCATTGATTTGAAATTATTTTTAACTTTCAAATTTCCTTTGACCAACAGGTTTTTCTAAAAAATCAAAAAACCAAACATGGAGATTTCAAGATTTCTTCAAACTAACATCGTAAGAAAATTTTTAAATGATGAAATCACACAACAATCTTAGAAAACTACTAAAACCAGTGCAAATTTAAATTGAAATTTAAAAATAAAACAATTTTTACTAAAACCAAAGATTATAAATGTGATTGTTTATGATTTTGGTCCACTAAATGGTCACCAAATGTTAAGGGTGATTTCTATTCCTTCAAATGAAACATAATAAGGTTTTTACTTTGTAAATTTTAATTTGTTTACAAACATCAACTAGTTTATTCTATTTCAGATCTTAAATCCAAGAAACAAAAACAAAGGTAGAATTAAAAAATGAGAATGTTTATTTACAAGGCAAAAATCCATAATTAGATTCAAAGATCAGATTACAAAGAAAAAATCACAAAATAAAATAAAATAGATTGAATTGAATTGTTTTTATTTGTCAAATCCTCCTATTTATACCCTTATCATAGTGCTATTCAAAATCAAATAGTTACGAATTGGTACAGTTGTCAAAGATTTCAAAATTGAACTTCAACAACTATGAGTCACAGTTTGAATTCTAATCTATTTGGTCAACAACTAATTATCCTAACAGACCGGGTATTGATTACTTTAATAGAGTGGTTCACTAAAAGGCCTATTCCAATAATAACTAAATTGATCACACAATAGTATTGCTTCATTAGGTATGAGTTGGTAACAATTGGTTATTATGTACATAAAGTGAAAATTTGGGTTAACAACCACTAATTCCTTTTGAGCATTTCTCTAGTTCTTCTAAAACATGGACAACAATCCAACGTACAATTCCTTTCATTTTTTCATAGTGTTGACATTGCAATTGTATATAAGATGTAGGTGATGCAAGAGTTTGAATATTGCAAAAGCTTCATTATTTGATTTTGTACAAGACAAACCCACAAACTATAGACAATGGGAATAATGTTGTTCCATATCACATGTGTTGTGTACATGTTGTTGGTCTCTAGTTGTGTAGGTTTTTCATTCATGTTTTTGCATGTTCTTCAATTTTGTAAAATGTGAAAAGTATTCACCTTTGTTACAACAATCTAAGCATCATACTTTCATTTGATTCGGCATTGAAGCTTTGAGGGCTATTGGTTATCCAAGAGAGAACATCTAATTGAGATAATTACAAATTTCAATAATTAAAACTTTGCATTCCATTGACCACAAAGCTCACATTTCTAAGATGTAACAAACAACATTGGTCCAAGAAGTTTGTTTATATGTGTAAATTTGAGATGGATTTGAAAAAACTTGACATTTTAAGAATTTCAAAAAATATAATTTAACATTCATCCGTGGATGTATAAACTTGGCTATGGATTGACATAATCTAAATACATGCATTTCCTATGTCAACCTCTTTTTGTGTAGTTATGCAATTAACCTTTCATGATGTTTATAGCAATTATATAGGGCTAGAAAGGAACTTTTTAAAAAAGCTTATAGGAAATGAAAATCATAAGAATGCATAGTGTTCACATGTTGTGCATCTATTAGGAATGAGCCTATTTTTATTTTGCTTTAATTTCAACTAATATTAAAATAGATATCAAATTTCAAATGATTGATATTTTTAAAAGTATTAGTGTAACATGTGCCCCTAGCCCAAGTGTGAACATGACCTTAACAATACAATTCAACAATGAAAAAATGATACTAAAATTTTAATTAATTTCACATGACAAAAATTACTCATAATTTGATATCAACCCTATCTTAAATCTAAAACTTAGAAAATCTTTTTCAAAAAATCCCACAAATCAAGGGCTTTCCAATTGTACCAAAAGCTCACCCTAGTTTCCTTCAAATATTTTGTTAAATTTTCTTTGACAAAATTTTTCAATATTCAACAACCCTTGCATCATTGATCCAAAAACTACCAAACCACTTCAATGCACACCCCTATTCATCAAGGGCTTATTAACAATACCAAGAGCAGAGTAGTGGGCAATGTTATTTGAGAGATCTAATGTGACAAACAAAACAAACTATCTTCTTTAACATATAGCATAAATACAAAGTTCAATGTTAAAGAATCCCCAAAAATGTAAGCTAAAAGGGAAAAAAAAGAAATTGTCTTTGCAAAAAGTTTAAAAAATCAAACTTTCAACTTGGGACAACTAAATGATATTTGTCCTTGCCACTAGATTCCCATTACAAATACAAATCTTGATGAGCACCTTATAAAACTAATTTTTATTATCAAAATTATAGCATATTCAAATTGGAGCCACCAAAGTTCAAACCAATGTTGTTTGTGTAACAATTGTATATATAGCGTGTAAACCCATGTAAGTGTAAATCATTTACACTTATATTGTTATTGTGTATAAATGTTTTTTTATCGTACATGAGAATAGTGTGAATGTTTGCCAAATACACTTACGAGATGTCATGTCATGTAAATGTTTTGAGATGTGTGTATATATATTATATGCCCTTAATGATTATACGTCCTACTTGCAATCCATATTAATTATTTGTTGGTGCATCCCAAAATTTATCCTTTTTTCATAAACGGCCATTTTGATTGGCCCTTCACAAAAAAATACAATATTTGTAAATAACCCAAAGTAAAAGCATTTATTTCAATATAGGACTATGGTAGTTCTTCCCTTTGGTCATCTATATACAATGCAAAAGCAAACTTTTGGACAAACGATATGGGACAAATTATGGTGTTATTTAATGATTATCTTATATGTGCATTCTTGAGTGCATCTTGCCCCGCCTCATTGCTTGAGTAGAATTTTTATTTTTAACTTTGTTGATCATTAATTTTGGCTTTGGCTTTATAAGAGCTTGGGTACTTATTGAGATCGATATTATTTAGTTTAATTGGTTGTGGTGCATCCCAAAAGCATAAATGTTTTTAAAGTTGTTGTTTTAAAAAAAATTGGCTTGCAAATTTTATTGGCCCGTCATCAAAAACGTTCTAAAATTTTGCTATTCACAACCCCCCACAACACCCCGTCCCCCCCCAAACAATTAAAGTGACAATTTTTTTATCTTGTTTTACAGAATTGCATAAAACCATATAAGTCTATTTGTTTACTTACATGTCTCATATTCTTCATTTACACTTACACAAAGTGTAAATGAACCTCAATGTGACATTTACACTTAACATGAAGTATAAGTCCTAAACCATATATGTACATGCACAACATGGATTCAAACCCTTTTTTTAGAATAAGTAAATGTTTCAAAAACTGCTGATTGTTGGTGGCAGGTCCTGAAAATTCCATAATACAGGGGCAGCTTCAACACATCTGTCTCATAATTAATTATTTTGAAAATTCATTGTCAAAAAACATATTATTATACAAGATTCTACATTTTTCCTTCACAAAATTTTGTTCTTTGAAAATAATATTTAAAAAAAAAGTCAACACTTTTACAAATAACATAATTAGTGTCATAGCTGCCAAGATACGAGGGCATATATATATAGAAAACCATTGGTTAATCAGCTCTTTCTATGTTACAATCATGATGGTATGATTGACTACAGATAAGATATTCTCTTCGCAGCATAAGTTTAGATTGAGCAAGTCCTGCCATACGGCACTCAAAACCATAAAGTATGGATAGAAGAAAACGTTTTGTAATACAAGTTAATGCAATGAAAAGAACAGTTTCTGTAAACACCGCTACAAAATCTTTGCATTCCCCCCACAATCTTGGCATTGTTTGGACAAAAGTTAGCAACTCCAGAAGATAGAATCTTTGCAGGTGAAACTATCCATACCCTCTTCAATAGTATCATGCTCCATGGAGTCTCTGCATACAGTCTCTATCAGTTAGTCACCAGAGATGTGGCATAGAAGCAGTAGCAACTGCAACTTTGTATGACATCACATTGTACAAATCTGGAGACCTGGCCCCTTCAAATTTTGGCCTTCAGATGATGACAAGCATGTTCATGTAAAAAATCCAGATTCATTGTGATCTTAGTGGTTTCAAACCACCACCACCACCACCCCAAATCACTGCAAAACCATAGGAAGGCTCCGTATGGGATATGGAACAAGTCCCCTTGGAAGCCAGAAAGTGCCCTCATTGATGTAGGTATGTTGGATCCATTGGTCATTTGCATCATTGTTGGCTGTATAGGCAGTGTGACTGAATGCTGCCTTTCGTTGATTTATCAAACAAACATCACCACCAGCCAACCACACTCCCTCAACTTCACTCCCAACCTGCTTTGCAATCTCCTTCACTTGCTTATAAGCTGTAATAGCCTCAAGGCTTCCGCTGACAAATTTGTCAAAACTATCAGAACCAAATAAACTCTCTTCAAATAGATTGAAAATGGGACTATCCTCTGGGCCTTCAATCACATACTTTGAGAATACCGATCCAGCATGTTCCCAAGTAATCTTTTCTTCCCTGAGGATTTTTATGTGAGATGGGTCAATCACTGTGTAAAGCTTGTGAAAATCACACACCATGATTTGCCCAGTTTTGGCTGCATCATCCCCTCTTAGACCTATAAATGCAAGCACACTGGGGAAGCTATCTGGCCTGACCTGGAAATAATCCACATGGAAGTCAAGAAATTTGGAGCTGCCTTCAGAACCTGCCTGTAAAAGACAGAAAATTCAAGCAATTGTGAGCTATCACCACTCCTGAAATTTGGACTCATGCAATTAGCAGCTTTTGACATTTAACAGTGAAGTTCAGGTTTTGCAATCAAAAGAGACATCTACCTTCATAATCAAATGAACATCTTTCATACTAAGAGAAGCTGGCTATAACTTAGTGCATGAATTCACGGCCTGAAGCTCACCAACAAACTTCAATTTCTCCACTAATCTTCATCATGCTAGTCTGGAGAAACTCAGATCACAGTATCTGACTTTTCATAGCTTCAAATTTTTAAGGTTTTCTTGAAGCTCTGCATGACTGTTATAGCAGGTCCACCCACACCCCCTATTTTGGGCCTCTACCAATATTTATCATATCCAACATAGAGTGTTAATTGTCTCCCCAGCCCCATGACCCACAAACATCAAAAATTGGACAGTATAAGCAGAGACACCACCTGGGCCAATTGTTACAGCAAGCCAATCCAAAGCCATCAATGTTCTTTTCACTAGGGCTTGTGGAGACCACTGTATCCTGTTCATATTTACAGGTCCAAACTCTAAACCCATTTTCACCTTATTTGAAGGGGTGTACTTCATCCAAAGTATTTTAAGGGCCATTTTACTGCTGCCACTGGACCTTCTCTTAAGAGCTTGAGCAATTTTTGCACACATGATGATTTTAGGTTCTTCTGCAATTGTAAAGAACTGCCTGATTTTTTCTAGTGTATTTTGGGGAGAATCACCTGGCCAAAGATGCCACGTGAACTTCTGAAATCCAGGTCTTTTGAAATCTGGAAGGTCCCCACCATCGTGTCAACTGGGCCTTCCCTATTTCAGAAGTTACTCCTTGAAGAAAAAACCAAAAAATTGGGCCTTTCTTTACACATGAAGGGTCTAGCTTAAGAACCTTCTGTGGAATTGAGGCTCCACTCACAAGGCCAAATGGAGGGGCCAAAATCCAGAAGGGTCTAAAGCTAGACCCTTCTCCTATACTTGAAGAATTGGGCATTTGAAAAGAGTAGTTCCTTCCAGAGTCTGACGCTTGGGGGTTGTTGCTCCAAGCAATTCCCACAGTGCTAAGTCATAATGAAGAAGCCCTGGCTTTTGTCCCTGAAGTTTTGGATCTTTGGCAAAAACTTAGCATTTCAAGAGTGTGGCCCTAAAACACGTCTGAAGTTGGGAAAAAAGCCTGGAAATTGAGTCTGAAAACAAGGCAACTCATGTCCCCCCCCCCCCTTTTCTTAGGGTTTTTCTAACTTTGAAATTAGGGTTAGGGTTTTCGAGATCTCACAATGGATTATGAAACTGGGTACCAAAAGATTGAAGCATAAATCAATTTCTCGCTTCTGAAGTTGTACTCACCTGCTCCACTTTCCTGGGCTACCCCTTTAATTTTTTCTCACTTTGAAATTAGGGTTAGGATTTTTGAGATCTGCCAATGGATTATGAAACTGGGTACCAAAATATTAAAGCACAAATCGATTTGTTGCCTCTGAAGTTGTACTCACCTGCTCCACTTTCCTGGGCTCCCCTGTTTTCTTGAGGTTTTCCTCACTTTGAAGTTAGGGTTAAGGTTTTTGAGACCTGCCAATGGATTATGAAACTGGGTACCAAAATATTGAAGCCTAAATCGATTTCTCACTTCTGAAGTGGTATTCACCTGGTCCACTTTCTGGGACTCCCCCTGTTTTCTTAAGTTTTTTTCTCAGTTTGAAATTAGGGTTAGGGTTTTCGAGATCTGCCAATAGATTACGAAACTGGGTACCAAAAGATTGAAGCGTAAATCGATTTCTCGCTTCTGAAGTGGTATTCATCTGCTCCAGTTTCTGGGACTCCCCCTGTTTTCTTAAGTTTTTTTCTCAGTTCGAAATTAGGGTTAGGGTTTTCGAGATCTGACAACGGATTACGAAACTGGGTATCAAAAGATTGAAGTTCAAGTTGTACTCACCTGTTCCACTTTCTCAGGTTCCCCCTGTTTTCTTAAGTTTTTTTTCTGAGTTTGAAATTAGGGTTAGGGTTTTCTTTTTTTCTTTTTGAAGCACAACAGCGGACCCGATCCGACAAGCCATTGGCACCCCCGAGTCAAGCTAATTAGCAGAGGGCAGGCAGGAGTTTCACCTGCACGCCACTGGGTTTAAAACTTTGAACCCAGGACCTATTTGTGGTATCAGGTTCCCAGAAGGAGCTATACCAGTGAGCCATCACCCCTGGGGCCTTTTAGGGTTAGGGTTTTCAAGATCTGCTGCCACTGGATTGCGAAACTGGGTACACCAAAAGATTGAAGCACAAATCAATTTTCCGGGTTCTGAAGATATTGTACTCACCTGCTCCACTTTCTCGGGTGTACTAGCAGGAGTGTAAAGATCTCGAACAAGAAGCGACATGCCGGGTCGATCCGATCGCACCGCGTCGTGAAGGAATGGCTGGCCGATAATCCTCGAGATCCCTACCAGCCAAGTCTCCGAGACGTACTTGCCCAGCTTCGATGATCCGTCCCACCCAGTCGCCGGAAGATCCGTATCCACCGGAAGCCCTCTGATGACAAGAACTGGCGGCTGCGAAGGATCGTGTATGAAGCGCTCGAGCCTGGCAACGATATCAGGCATGAGCCATCTTCGCACTAACGCGTGAGCCGAAGTCACGAACTCCTCCATCTTGTGATAATCTCGCGTGGTCCCAAGGTCTTCTGGCCATGTAGCCGCTTCGGATCCGTAGTCAGCTTCGAAACAGCTACCGAAGGACTCTTCAGGAATTGTGATGGTGAGGACAGTGGGTACTGGCTCCGAAACCAGCTGAGTCGTCTTCTGCTCCTCTAGCTCCTCCGTGGTTTGTGAGTGCAAGCTCGTCGTCGAAGCCAGCAATGGACAACATCCACTAAACCGCACAGTGGGTGCTGCCCTTTGAGAACGGAGTGGAAACAGATAAGCTGGGCCCCGAAATGAAGCAGCTGCCTGATCAGAGAAAAAAACTGTGTGCCACTCTTCAAGAGCCGCTCCCTGGTGCTTCTTCTTGGCTGCTATCGAACATTGAAGGGTCGTGAGACACGATAAATCGCCGGCGCGCCAGGTAGCTTGAGAAAGCAATGAGAAGCTTGCCATTTTTATTCAAACATTCAATCCCCCTCTCAACATGCACACACGATGAAATGACACCCACTAGGTAGTCAAACAGACAAAACCCACAACACAAAATCAAACTGGAAATACGTGATCATGAGCTTTTCGAAGCCCGGATTCTCTCGGCTCAGTTTCTCTATGTCCAACAGTGAAGTCAGTCTGTCAGTCACCAGTACAAAATAGGACCCATGCAATAAAATGTGATGCCACAACAGCTTCACGATCTATCTATTCCCAGAAACACACTTCAGAGTGAGTGAGGACTCGGTTTATAGAAAATCCCAATTACCAATCATCCCTCTGCTGCTGCTTCAGAATACAAGAGACACGCACAAAACTATCATGATCAGCTTCTCTCTCTCGGCATGTGGGTGTGTGAACTTTGGAAACGACAGACAGCTTGCAATGTACAATCCTGAAGCAAAACCAAACTCCTTCACTCTCTCTGTGTCTGTGTGTCAGTCAGGCAGTCGAGATGGCGCTTACGAGAGGACTGAAGAGATCGTTTCTTCGCACTCTGCGAGAAAGAGAAAATGGCAACAAACTCTGTTGCCATTACAGTGTTTTTTTCTTTTTTCTCTTTTTTGGCGAATTTCCACAACCTGGCGAGGAAAAAAAGGAAGGTGCAAAATGTACAAAGGGGTTTTTTTTTTAATAAACAAACGAGCCCAAGTCCCCACATGTGAGGGAAAAAATTCTAAGGTCGTCAAGTTAAAGGAGGAATCTTTATTTTTTTTACTCCCCCACCCCCACCCCCACCTCCTCGCCCCTCTAGCCAAATATGGCTAAAAGTTCTCTTGTGCAGGATCGACAACCTACCTACTTCACAAATCTAAAAAGAAATACACTGTTCACAATGAACGAGTGTTTATATTATTGGCGAATTTTTTTCAATTTTTTTCGACTTGAAAATTATGATTTTGACAGCTAGAAATGGATTTTTGTGAAAAAAATGGCCCCTCATTCGCCAGATTCTGGTGGGAAATAAAGTAATCGCCAGATTTTGCAACAAGAGGTTGCAAGAGGTAGCCAAAATATAAAGGGATTCTAAGTTTTTCTTTAAAAACTTTCACATCTGGTCTATAACCAAATTTGGTCTAAATCTTCTTGTCAATGACCAGCAGTCTAGCTACTTCACAAAATTGAAACAAAAAACACAGGAACTTCACATGCACTGGTGGGTGCTGATTTGTTCTGGCCACTGACTGCACTGCAAGTACGTATCAAATATCTTCCATATTATATTAAAGGGCACTTTAGTGCCAGGTAAAACCCTAGGGTGGGGGCATTCCCAAAATGCTGGGCATAAGGACAAGACCATGGCCAAGTCCAGCTTCAGATTTTGGGAATGCCCCTCATCTGTTGGCTTTACCGTTTGTAAAGCATGGGGCTATCACTAACTTGAACATACTTAAGATCATGAGGCATACAAAAGGGTGGGTTCATATCCCCACTCCTTACAAGTGGGACAAAACCTACACCTACACAAGGCCGTTTCATATATAGGGGTAGGCTATCAAAACAAATAGCCAAAAATATGTATAGTATCATAAAAAATTAGGGCCCTTTTTGCTAGTTGCTACTTTTGGTTAGCTATCATCAATGTTTTTGCCACCATTCATATTTATGTCTACTTTTTTATTTCAACATACTTACCAACCTTCACCTCTTATCACCATTCTTAATTCTACTTTGAGTGTGCTTAGTTATTGTTTCATCATTCATAGGGTGACAAAAGTGTGACAAACAAAATTTCATGGTCAATAAGGAAGGCATATCAAAACAAATTGAACATAGAAAGCTTTGTAGATTGCTTGTAGCATTATCAAAAGGAGATAGAACTTAATAAACTTGAAGTTATCAAAGCTAATGTTTGTGTTTTGACACATCATGTCATAGTTTGGATTAGAGCAAAGACAAAAAAAATCCAATGCTAACAAATTTTAGTTTATAACTCAATGTTTAATGATATTAACTTGTTGTTGTAGACATTCCTTTTGTAAGTAGGCATTCAAGTGTTCAAGATAAGAATGTCTTAATTCAAAAAGAAAAAGAAAAAGATATGATTACTTTTTAAATCAAAAGATATTTTTGAAATGCAACAACTTACATTGATGTGTTCCATTGAAAAGGATGTGTTGCACAATCTTATTGAAAGTTGGATATGTATGTACCAATTAATTCCAGAACAAAAGAACCAAAAGACATCATACCTTCCATTGCTTAAGCTCTATTCATCATGGTACAAAACTTGCATAATCTATGTAATTACAAGGAATCATAAATGTTGGTGGTCATAGCCTCACATTTAAACACTAATTGTTTGTAAGGGATCTTATTATACACCAATTTGCTAACAATTGGATGGCATAAGAAGTTTCATGAAGTTGTTTGCCACAAGTTGAATGTTTTTGAGAATTAACATGGAAGTTACTGAAATTATGTATCATATGGATAGTTTCACTCAATGTGTGGTTTCTTTCATGGAGGGATTGGAGTGGGAAGCCAAAAAATTTAACATGGCAACTATTATAGCTCATGTTTAAACTTGCACTACTTTTCTATGACAAATGTTGTTATGAAACTAAAATGATGACATGAGCAAGGAGGTTTGTGGGCTACAAAATGCAATAGTCCAACAAATTTTCAAATGTGGTAATAGGGTTTCATGGGGTTACTATTTGTGATAAGGGTGGTGACAGTCCACCACATAGACATAACAATTAGGTTACTTAATTATAAAACTTATCTATGTGTGAACAAACATAATATTCAACACCACTATTGACATTAATATCTCCATGTGTGGACATAACATAAGTAGGCATAATTTCTTACCCACTTTTAAAGAATACATGTGTAAAATTGAGGTAAAATTCTTTTTTTAAAAGGAATACTCATGGTTATAATGTGTATTCCAAATATAATAGAATGTTTTTAATGTAATTATATCCAAAGATGGACCTTTATATGAATGAATGTATTCATTGTATATATACTTTTAGTTAACAATGTTTGACTTGCTTAACAAGTTGCACAAAAGTCACATATGACAATTACAATACAACTAGAATAAATGAGACACTCATTAGTAACTTCTTTGCAACTATTTTATAATTATTATTATTATTATTATCACCAAAGCTTAATATAATTTAAATTAATATTAGTTAATTTAAGGTATTATACACTAATTATAAATAGTAATATAATTAATTAACCTAGCTTATAATTAGCTATGGCTACAAAAATATTATATAATTATGTTAATTATTAATATTAGTATTAATATTTAATATTATTAACTGTTTTTTTAAATTATAGGCTAAGCTACCATAACCTAGCCTAACATAATTAAAATTTAATAATAGCTAATCTAGGGTATTATTTAATTATAATATTTAATATATTTAATAGATAGGTTATGTTAAAGTAGAATCTCTCATCATAGATCATTGGTTAATGATTAAATATTTGGATCTATGTCCATTCAGGGTTAGGGTACACAAAAGGAATGTTCCACCTTAAAATCACTCTACATTATTTTGAATGACCATTGAATTTACAAAATAATTTTATTTGGTCGATTTTCTTTTTTCATTAAATATCCACATACTTTTTGATTAAAATGGTGGTGATTTTTTGTACTTTGAATGATGGCTTAAGAATTATATCCCACTACGGAAAACTATCAAAAAGGATTCAATAGGACTAACAATATTTGTTCAAATTGTTCCATACTTTAACCATAAATAAAATATATTATGTTTTATATGATGGCATAAATTTTTAGTTCAATAAATCACCAAATTTTGTGGAATTGATGTTAAAATCTTAGTTTTTTTTCATAGAAAAAATTACATTAATACAAACAATCAAATTATTTTTTAAAATTAGAATAGTGCATTCCAAAGGTTTAGATAAAAATAGGACATGTGGGTGTAAAAAAAGAATTTTTTTTTTAATGCACCAATTTTTTGTTTATTTTGTGTGATCTAAGAGCATCTCCAATAATGTTCGATATGTGATCTTGCATAGTAAAATTAGATGAAGAAAATCCAATGTATGCTTATTTGGCTAAGGAAAATGGTTTTGGTTCTGCATAATTGTGCATGTTGCCATCGTTGGTAAAAAACACAATAGTGTTATGCTCTTGTAAAAAAAATGTACTATTTTAACACATTTGTGTTTTGTTTCTCATATTTTTTTGTTAACAAATAAGAGATCTACTCAAGTGCAAACATAAATCTTTATTGAAAGGAAATTACAACATGATGTTCACAACACGAAACATAACATCAAGAACTCCTCGAGGTTCTTGTCACATGAAATACACAAACTTGTGTAATGAAGAAAAAAGAACCAAACCAACAACACCAAGGTATTTAACTAAAAGACCAAACCTCAAATAACCAAACTAATATAAGTAAAGAAAGTAACTCAACCTTGTGAAAGTAACCTAATTATTTTCCTACTCCAATAACAAATGAAACCTAACTAATTAAGCTTGAATTCTTAACACTCCCCCTCAAGCTCAAATCCACTTCTAATACACCAAGCATTTTTTTAAACTTCTTTATCTTGTCTGTACCCAAAGCCTTTGTGAAAATATCAGCAACTTGATCTTCAATACTGACATGAATAAGGTCAATTTCTTTTGCTAGAACTTTTTTTCTAATAAAGTGGTAGTGCACCTCAATGTGTTTTGTCCTAGCATGATAGACCGAATTATTAGCAAGTAATATGCTACTGATGTTATCACAATAAATGACAACATGAACATCCATTAATTGTCCCAAATCTGATAGTAATTTTTGTAACCAAACTACTTCACATGCAGCAATTGCTACACCTCTGTATTCTGCCTCTATGCTTAATAGAGCAACTATTGGTTGTTTCTTACTGCTCTAACTAACAGCACCATTTCCAAAAGAAAACATGAAACCACTAGTCGATCTTCTATTTGAAACATTGCCAGCCCAATTAGCATCCGTGTATCCATGTACTTGTAACTAGCTCTTGGCTTCATAAAAAATTCCACGCTGTAATGTATGTTTTATGTACCTCAGTATGCGCCTCACTGTATCCAAATGTGGCTTTCGTGGTGTTTGCATGAATTGATTCACCACTCCAACTGCATGATTCAAATATGGCCTTGTGATGGTCATGTGAATCAAACTCCCCATTATGCATCTGTACATAGTGGTATTTTCCACAAGGTTTCCTTCATTTGCACTTAATTTCGCATTTTGCTCCAATGGAATTGAAATGGGTTTGCAACCCGTCATCCCATATTTAGTCAATTTGTTCAAGGCATATTGCCTTTATAGTAACCATATCCCTTTAGGGGACTGGATTACCTCAATGTTGAGGAAGTAACGCAACTCTCCCAAATCCTTCATCTCAAATTTTTGCTTCAAAAGCTTCTTCAAATCAAAGATGTATGCATCACTATCTCCTTGTGATAATCAAGTCATCAACATAGATGACTGTGATTACAATTCCATGATCTGTCTTTTTCACATATAATGAAAAATCTACATTGGATGTTTGAAATCCACTTGTGACAAGATATTGACCCATCTTGTCTGACCAAATTTTAGGTGTTTGCTTCAAGCCGTACAAAGCTTTCTTCAACCTACAAACCAAATTAGGATGTGTTTGGTTCACATAACCTGGTGGTTGTTCCATGTACACTTCTTCATGTAAATCTCCATGAAGAAAAACATTATTTACATCCATTTGATGTAAAGACCATCCTTTTGTTGTTGCCATAGCAATGATTGCTCTTACAATTGTCATTTTGGCAACTAGACTATAGGTCTCCTCATAGTCTATGCCATAAGTTTGGGCATAACCTTTGGCAACCAATCTTGTTTTGTATCTACTCACAGATCCATCTGCATTGTGTTTGACTTTTTACACCCATTTGCACCCAATTGTTTTCTTGTCCTTTGGTAAAGCTACCAATTCCCAAGTAACATTAGCATCCAAAGTCACCATCTTTTCATCCATGGCATTGTCCCACTTAGGGTTTCCAACTGCTTGTTCAAAACAAGTGGGTTCAACCTCATGTATAATTTTCACCATGTATGCGTAATGATGAACTACAAAGCCATCATATGTGAGTCTTTGTACATGGTACTTGACTTGTGTGGATCTTCGTATTCCACTGTTGTTGTCAAGTGTTTTCAAAACTTTCTTGGCCATCCGAGCTCCAAGAGTAGTAACTAAAAGGATTTTTGATTCTTCACCCACACTCTTCTTTGAATCACTTGCCTCATCATCTACATAAAAAATTTTAAATGATGTTTGAAAACTACCATGTACAATGTTTGAAAATATTAATCTTCCTTTCCATGGAATGTTATTAGACCCATTAATTGAAGACTCTTGTGGTCCATTGATTAATTGTGATTCTTGTTCCACATTTGATGAAACATCACCATTTTCAGCCTCTCCATCTTCTGCTACCTTCAGTGGTGAATACCAACTAACCATTTCATCAAACACAACATCTTTACTCACTTGCAACTTCCGAGTGGAAGGATTGAAACATTTATATCCTTTTTGTTCTGAGAAATATCCAATGAAGATACATTTTTCAGCTTTTGGGTCTAGTTTTGATCTCTTTTCCTCAAGAACATGCACATATGCAATGCAACCAAACACTCTAAAGTGTGAGACATCTGGTTTTTTTCCTGTGAATTTTTCTTCATGTGTCATGCCATGAACTATTGCTATGGGTGTTCGATTCATGATGTAGACTATAGTTACTACCGCTTCAACCCAAAAGTAATTTGGCAAATTCTTTTCATTCAACATGGCACGTGCTATTTTTGCAATGTGCATGTTTTTCCTTTCAACAACTCCATTCTGCTGTGGGGAATAACTACATGAATATTTCCTTTGAATTCCATGCTCATTCAAGTACTCACTGAATTCATTTGAAAAATACTCTCCCCCTCCATCAGACCTTAGGCACTTGATGTTCACACCCTCCATCATTGCTTTGAAATTCAAAAAATGTTGAAACACTTCACCTTTGTGTTTCATGAAATAGACCCACACCTTCCTTGTGTGGTCATCAATGAAATTCACAAGTACTTGCATCCTCCAATGGATTTTATCTTCATGGTCCACACATCTGAATTGATCATTTCCAAAGGTTTGGAACTTACATGAGTTGTTTGTGCTGGGAATGGATGCCTAGTTTGCTTCCCCAATTAGCATGCTTCACAAACTTCTAACATCACCTCTTCTGTTCCAAATTTGGGAAGGCCTCCAACAAGATTCTATTTCTCCATCAACTTAAGACGTTGGAGATTAACATGGCCAACCTGCTTGTGCCAAATTCCAATGTCTCCAACTCCTTTTCCATGTGTGAATAACATGAAATTCACCTCAGGCATGTTCACATCCAAGGTGAACATTCGTCCATTCTTTTCCCCTTTTACAATCAATTTGCCTTGGTTCTTCATGTTTTCCACCAAACATCCATTTGGGTTAATTGTCACATGTAAACCTTGTTCCACCATCTGGCCTATGGAGACCAAATTTTTTGTTATGGTTGGAACATGAAGTACATTTTTAAATACTTTGTTTGCCCATCTTGCATGGATAATGGCACCTTGTTAATTTGTGTGATGGGATGTGTAGTGTCATCACCAATTTCCACAAACCCTGGTGTTTTCAAATCCTTTGTGTCTCTAAACCATTCTCCATGACTAATCATGTGGTTTGAAGCTCCAGAATCCACATACCAGACATTGTTGTCTGATACACCTATTATTGAATTTGCCATGTGTCGCATCACAAACAGTTGCTCATCACCTTGATTGCTAGTTGATGCATAATTCCCTTGTTGTAGCTTTCCATTTCATGCATCATGCTCCCTTTGATAACAATTCTTTGCCATGTGCCCAGGTTTCCCATAGTAATAGCAATTTGAATCGCTATTTGGTTGTTGACCTCGATGATTTCCACCTCAAGCTCTATCTAGGACTTCCTCAACTTCCTCTTCCTCCAAAGTTTCCTCATCCAACTCCATGAGCTTGACCTTCATGTTGATGATGTCCACCATGCGAGCTTCTGTGTTGACCTCAAAATGAAGTTTTACCACTTCTACCTCTGCCTCTATTAGTATTTGAGTAGAAAGCACTTTCTTGTGATCCTCCATTGGATGAAGTACTAACAATTCTCATCTCTTCACTTATAAGTAATATTATTAAATCTTGGAAATTGGGAAATGTTTCTTGAATTACAATTGAAGTACAAAACTAGTTATAGTCTTTTCCAAGTCCATTCAAGGTGACGACCATTAAATCTTCATCAGCTACAGGGAATCCTATAAATCTAAGAGCATCTGCAAGGTTTTTCACCTTTGTAGAATAGTCACTAATGTTCATATTGTTTTTCTGTAGATTATGCAACTCTTGCTTGAGCTACATTTTGTGAGCTTGTATATTGGTGTTATACATTTTCACCAATGTATCCCAAGCTTGCTTGAGTGATTTTACATCTTGAATATGCACAATCATGGAATCAGACACACTCACAGAAAGTCAATACAATATTTTCCTTGTTTTTTCATGTCAAGTTTTATTGGCTTGAATTTATTGTTGTGTGGGGTTTTTTGGGAGAGGAGGTTTTTTTTCATCACCAGTTAAGAATTCCCAGTAGCCTTTCCCCATCAAAAAATTCATAATCCTAAATTTTCACACTTGGAAATTGTTCTTGTCTAGTTTCTTAATTACAATTTGAAAAAAACTGTTCACCATTTCTCAAGGCAACACTTAATGTTTTCTTGGGGTTTCACAAATGATTTTAATTCCTTCCTTGGGTTTTTAGGATTGGGATTAAGGTTTTCCTTCCTTAGGTTTATAGGATTAGGGTTAGGGTTAGGGTTGAACCAGATGGACCTTGCATATGTATGTATGTCTTGAGTATTATACAAAATTCTATACTATACATAGGTTTTACGTATATGTACGTATCTCGTATAATATTTCATATGGTGTTAAATACATGATTACATACCACACTTTTGTATGAAGGTCTTGATAATGTATTTGCACTTCTCAATCTTCAAACTCCTTCCTTCAAGTTCTCCCAAGTTGTATTTGCTCCACTTCAAAAATTTGTTTTGATGTCTTCTCAAAACAAACTTTCATCATAGCAACTTTGCAAAGCTACATTGCTCACATATGACCTTAGATCGATCTGAAATTTTTATGAAACATGAACAACTATGTCTACTACCTTCTTTCAAAATTTTAGCTCATTTAACTTCATAAAATGAAAGATCTTGCTACTTCCTTGAAGTCACCTCAAACTAGGACTTGAACACAAAATGACTTACAACTTACTCTCAATAACTCCAAACTCCTTGAGATTTTAGGAGACACACTAAATATATGTCTTCTACATATGTTCAAAATTTCAGCTCTATTGATGATGACCACAAAGAGTTATCACTTTTAAAAGAAACTAACTTCAAAACTAAAACTAAAACTTTAGATGCTTGGATCTCTCTCAATATAGATCCAAATGACATGAAATTTCTCTCACATATATATTCTTTTATGATCTATACGATCTTAAAGCTGCAAATCCAAAAAAGTTCAAACAAAGGAGATATGACCAAAAAACCAGATATGGCACAGAATCTTCAAAAGCTCATAACTCTCACAAAACATTTTTTTTTTTTTAAATTTGATAATAGAAGCGTCTTATAGTCTTCTATAATATCTCCAAGTTTCACTCCAAGATCTTTTCACAGTAGATCTAAATCTAGATTTAAAAATCTGACTTCCACAACCTTGATATGTTGATCTCCTTTCACCTCTTTTCTTTCTCTTCACGTTTTTTCCTTTCCCCGTTTCTCTTTTGCACTTGACAAACTCCTATGATATTACTAGAGACTCTCAAACTTTAGTTCTAGAGACTTTCTAGCTCTAGATCTCTTTCATCTTTTTTATTTAACAACCTACGCTATGATACCATGTTAATAAATAAAAGATCTATTCAATTGTAAACATAAATTTTTATTGAAAGGAAACTACAACATGATGCTCACAACACGAAACATAACATCAAGAACTCCTCAAGGTTCTTGTCATATGAAATACACAAACTTGTGTAATGAAGAAAAAAGAACCAAACCAACAACACCAAGGTATTTAACTAAAAGACCAACCACAAATAACCAAACCAATATAAGTAAAGAAAGTAACTCAACCTTGTGAAAATAACCTAATTACTTTCCTACTCTAGTAACAAATGAAACCTAACTAGTTAAGCTTGAATTTTCAACATTTTTAACATATTCAACATGAATTCAAGGTTCCTTCTTGATGATGATATGACAAAACCACATGCATAACATGTTGTTATGTTAAAAGTATTGTCAAGTATGAATGTGTCAAAAAACAACAAATCAACATAATTACATAATATCCCCAACATTGTTATTTCACACCTCTTTTAACATTATAACACATTTAATTTCAACATCTTTTGAACACACATCTATTAGTTTTCCTAATCGATTAATTTACAAATATCATGAGATATCACAATGTTTGTTTTATGTTAGATACAATATTCAATCACATATTGTCATGCATGTGTCACACATTTACCACACATTTCTTGCACATTTGATATTAAAATTATGACACTTCTTTCTTTACTCTTTTCCTAGTCTATGATTAAATTTTTTTAGGCTTTCTTTAATGTTTCCCACAAATTTATGATAGAATTTCCACACAAATTATTTAATCTCATGACACACTTTTCAATTGCTTAACACAATTCATCAATGGTTTTGCAATAAAATTGTTTTGATTTATTGTCAAAAAATTTGATGAATAGTTTATCAAAACATTGTCAACCATGTATGATTATTGCATTTTTTTAATTGTTATTTATTTGTATTTTCATGCCCTCTTTGACAAAACATTTGCAATTTTGTTATGAACGTGTATTGTAAATATTTACGATTTTAGTAACAAATTTATAATTTTTCTTTAATGATTATTCAACATAGCACATCATCTATTTTACATGTTCAATTATTTATTTGTTTTTCAAATATTTTGATCATTAGTTTATTAAAACACTATCAACTATGCATGATTTTTGCATGGCTTTTTTGACAATGTTTATTTGTATTTTCATGCCCTCTTTGACAAAATATTTGCAATTTTGTTGTGAATATATATGAGGAATACTTATGCATTTATTAACATATTTATCATAATTTTTGAATGATTATTCAACATAGTACATCATTAATTTTGCAACAAAATTGTTTCAATTTGTTATCAAAGATTATGATGAATTGTTTATCAAAACACTATTAATTATGCATCACTTTTGCAACATAATTCATTGGTATTTTCATGTAGGCTCTTTGACAAAACATTTGAAATTTTCTTGTCAATGTATATTGGAATACTTATGATTTTACTAACAAATTTACGATAATTTTTTAATCATTTTTCAACATGGTTTGTCATTAATTTTGAAACAAAATTGTTTCATTGTATTATTAAAGTTAGTGGTGATTTGTTTATCAAAACATGATTACTTGAGTATGACTAGTGCATGGCCTTTTTGACAAGTTTCATTTTATTTTTTTTTCAAGTGTCTTTTTTTTTTTGGTTTCAAATTCCTTGCTAGCAATTTTTGCATTGAAATTTGTCAATGACTAGTGCAATGTTATATGTACAATGACATATATGAAAAAAGATATTATAGTATTTGAGCCTAATCTATTGAGCATAACTTGCTATAAACATCAAAAGAAATAGGATATTCAATAAGAAATAACATTGAAGTTACATTACCCCAATAACTAAATTCAAACTTACTTGTAAAAGGTTTTAAATGTGCAAAATAATTTTCTACAAAAGTTCAACTTCTTGTAGTTGACCTAAATGAATTAATATTTGCATTGCTAATAAAAGAAAATCAAAACCATCAACCATGTATTGAGAGCATAGTCGCTAGATCCATGTTAACAAATGTAAAATCAAACCATGTTATTTAGTTCTATAATATGAAATCAAAACTTTTCATAACATCTCCACCCATAGCAAGAAAATTGCCTATACATGTTATTTTGGATGAACTTGGATGTAGATTATATCTCTGGGTCCAACCACACTATTAAAAGTCACACATGCCCCCTTAGACCATTACTTTATTTTTTAATATTCTTAAAATCATTTTAATATGTCTTTAAAAAAAATTTAAAATCTTTAAATTTTTCTTAGTACTATTATGTTAAAATGCATCTTAAAAAATATTCCAAAATATTTCATTAAAATATAATTTTCAAATTGTGCTTTTAGTGTCAAAACTATTTTTAAACTACTTTTATGCAGCTTTTAAGCAGTGGTTATAAGAGGTTAAAAGTCCTTACACATATTTTTCACTCATTATATTGATTCCAATTTTTTATGACATGTACATAATGTATTCACAATAACATTTCATTTAAAAATATCTTTTTTACAATCTAAATTTCAAAAAATAAAGCAATGTTTACAACTTTTTTTGCTACATGTTAGTATGACTACACCCCTCCATGCCCCATAGAATAGTAAGGACAAACTCATCAAATTTTGTAATCAAAACACATTTCTAACCTAAAATTTATGAACTTTGTTGAAATTATTAAATATTGAACACTAATAGGGAAGAGAAGGAACCTATGCATTAACAATTGTGGCAAGCCATATCATCCATTATTCAAATCCCATTGACAACTACTATGATGACATTAATTATCAAACAACATCCTAGATCCAACACCAATACACAATTTTGGAACTAGATACTAACATACAATGTCCACCATGATCAACAAATTATAAAAATAATTATTGGATTTCTCTTCTACTTTGCAAGAGGCATTTTTTATATTTGAATTTCAACTTCCACTACTAACTCCATTACATTAACCATGAGAATGCACTACTTTTGCAACCAATGTAAACTAAAGCTACAACATTCAATTTAAAATGAATGGGCAATGTTGTATTTCTTAGTATTGAACCATTGCATATGGTGCAAAAATTTGAGTTGCTAGGTTGGGATGCAATTCCATTTCGCAACCTCATAGAACAAGTAAGAAGTGACAATATTAACATCATGGTTGTGGACCATGTTAATGGAACTTTGGTTAAAACAATACCTCCTCAATTGCTCCACTTGCATTTAATTGTGAAAGGTGTAGCCCATGCACCATGTCTATTGATGATGGTCCCCTCACATCCAAGAATACTTCTATCAAGGTTAAGCATCTTTAACATTATTTTTAACTTGGTTTTTTTTCATTTAACGTTTATATATATGATGTTGCATTGACAAGAGGATTTGCACTACTAGGGATGCTAGAACAAGGGAAAATATTGCATGATCAACCATCATTAAAGGCATATGAGCCAATTTAATTTCAATATCAACACAAGTGCAAAAATTCTAATAGTTGGAAAATCTTATTTCATTACTATTGAAGACTACCACCATGTGGATGGAGGTTTCATCCATGAGAGATGATGGTTTTGCACATCTATATCAATCAATGTTGACAATGCACAATAGGTTGATGCTAGGTTATCCAATATAATTGTAAACACAAAATCATTACACACACCACTTAGAGTGTGAAATTGTGTGTCATATACACCCAACTCAAAATTTGCAATCTCAGTCACACCACACTTGAGCTCCTCTGCTAGCACTTCAATTTGAAACCACCTCCCATGTTTGCTAATGAATTTCTTAATAAGCAATCTTGGTAGGAAAACCACTAAACCTTGCTAACCACTAAAATTCAATCACATGATTGACAGCATCACAACATTGAGCTAATTAATGATGGGAATATCTAAAAGGATATTAACAATCTTGTATTTATAAATCTACAACAAAAGCTTCAACGAAAAGGAAACTTATGAAAATCCAACACCATTTACAAAAAAAGAAGGTACACACATCAAAATGTCTCAAAAACATGTTAGAAAACCAAACTAGAACTAGCTCCAATGCAACAGATGTCAACTGCCACCGAAAAGGTTTTCATGTTAATGACCAATTAACAATCCTCAGTATTCCATTTTCTTTTCTAGATGGGCAATTATTATGGAAAAGCTACGTAATTCATAGAACAATTCGTTTTGATAAATATAACAAAGGTACGATCTCAGATATATGTAAAGCTAAAAATAGGTCATTCTACATTAGTATAATTGCCTTGCAACCAAAACACCACTAAATGCAAATTAACATTAAAAACTACCCTAGTATACTTTCAAATGACAAGAAATAAATGATGATGATGATAGGATGGAAAATTTAGAAAGGAAGGAAGCCAAATACCAAAATGCTCTTCCAGCTTGGTTTCCAGCCTTTCAAAAAGAGTGAAGGAAATTACAACAACACCTGCAAGAGCTTAACAAAAATCAATTAGCCACTTTCACTTTATTAATGTTGAAAAACCTTTTAACCATTACAATGTTCATCATAAAAATAACTTCCTTCCATAGAGGTTCAAATAGAAATTGTGCAAGTGAATCATACATGTTCATTCCATAATTAGTGGCTCCTTACATGAAGTCGATTCACCAACTTCAAATTACCATTATCCCTCTCTCAATAGTAGTTCTAGAGAAGTCCTAGTTATCAACAATCCCAAGAAAGCAAATCATAATTTGATGACTTGCTTTGATTATTATCCAAGTATAGATTTTTTTAGTTCAAAATCACAATGCCAACTTGTTGGATAGGTAGAAGGGTAGTAACCAATGAACTTGTAGAGCCACCAATGACATTTGCCTTAACTCTATAAACTTTTCGCACATTAGGTTTGATGATTCAGCACCTTGTGTCACCTGACCATCTCTAATCATCACAACATTCTTACCCTTGCAAACACAAAGGGATGTGTTAGCACATGTGGACGACTTAATATACCAAGATTGAAATAAAATCATTTGGTTATCATATAGGAGAAATGTAGTTATTGTCACCAATTTTTAGCAAGCCAAATTAAAGTTGTATGTAAAATGTCCCATGAAAAATTTGAGTCCAAAAAATCTAAATGTATCAAAACTTAAATCTAAAAATCGTTTCACACAATTCACACGAAAAACATTAAACAACTACCTATAACCGATAATTTAAGTAATTAAACATGTGGATCATTTTCACTAATTAGAAATCATCCTCATAATCATTTCATTAGGACCATTTTTTGTCATCTGGATTTTCTCCAATTCCCTCTTATATACATCTTTCAAAAAAAACTTTGATGTACTTGTATGGTTGCTTGTTTTATTTCCTCATTAGTTGAAAATCTCCTAAATTTTGTAGCTTGCAAGTAATAATACATTTTTTGAAATATCTAACAACCCTAACTAGGCAAAAACCCAAAATTGGAAACACAAAATTGAAAAATCAAATAAAATAATTCACTTATTTTGAAGAGAAAGATTAATGTCCACCACTTCCTAATCGATCTATTTTTCATGACGTGCATGAATGGTAGCTAATTGCTACTTGTTCTAGGCAAGATTATTATTTGCAATTTAACTTTTCTTTGTGCAAAGACTAGGCTTCACCAACTTGGCCTTTACTACTCTGCACTCCTTTTTTGTTTTTGTGAAGCACCAATTCGCTTCAACATTGGTTCATAGTCTCATGTACCTATAATGCACATGAGAACTTAAAAACTATTTATAAAAACAAACATAAATCTACATTGCAGGAGCTACTACTAAGGGTAGTTTTACTTTGACCCCAAAGTTGTTTACAATTAAAACCCACAGCTAGTAAAATGTAAACAAAAAATGAACAAAAAACCAAAAAGGAAGACATAGATTTAAAGGTTGAGGACACACACATGCAATTAAAGAATTCTTATGATCAAGAAAACCAAAACAAGGTTTAAATTTATCCTAAATCAATATGACAAAGGAGAAAAACACTAGAGAAACAAAAAACCATGGTGACCTAGAGACACGACAAGGAAATATAGTTAGAAACAAACTTGGATCCAATGTAATGTAACCACTAAATTAAATTATAGAAACAAATTTGAACCAACATGATAAGTTCAACTATTGATTATGGTAGAAACATACCCTTGAAATCCTCATGTAGTTTTTCAAGAATGTGATTTGCCGCCTTGGAACATTGCTACATTGTCCACTTGACATGGACATCTAGTAGGTACATTGTTTGGTTAATGTTCAAATATGCTCATCAAATGTTTTCTACTGGCTCCCACATAGCAACCCACCCTCATCCAATTTCGGAGATGGACTAGATGGTTGCCTTTGTGTTTTGGTGTTCCCATGATTTGGATGCACACACATAAAATAAAAACAATAACCAAACACCACACAAAAGAAAAGCAAAAACCAAACTAAAACAAAGCACAAAATGCAAGTTACCAAGCTTTCACACAAAACTATCAACGATGTTTGAACAAGGATCCTTAAACAAGAATGGACCCTAATTATTTTTGGGGGTACATAGGAAAGGAGGGAAAACAAGAGGACATTAGGAAGGGAAATGAAAAACAATTAGAAAGTATAAACTTGATGAAAAACCAAAAAATAATTTGCAATAAATTTTAATGCCTATTTCAAAAATGATTATTTCTTGGATCATAATTAAATAAAATTTAAAAGTAATGTTAAGAAACAAAACAATGGTTTGTGGAGGACATTACATGGAGCAAAAATTGCAACACAACACAAATGAAATTTTTTTTTTGTTTGGTTTAGTTGTAGTTTAACACTAAGTTTAATGGAGTGATATGCACATTATTCCATCACCAATGCATAAAACCATAATCTCCATTAATAAGGATTTCAAAATGGGCATTTAGGCTACATGGTCATTTTGACATAATTGAACATTGTTATACAATATTTAAAATGTCTACAACAATTGGTTGTGCAGGAATGTGCACTTTAGAACAAAGATTACAACATATAGACCAAAGTAGTTCGTGAATACAAGTTTCACAAAGAATTCAAATTTGTATTGACACAATAAATCCTTGTAGAAACCCAATGAAACCCTAAATTATTATAAAATAGATAAGCATTTTCGCAAGAGAAAAGATACCTCAATAGTAGCTATTTTCATAATTCTTTTTTCTATCAATTAAACATCTTAAATTATTTAAGAAATCCATTCACATATCTGCAGCTTCATGGACCATTACAATTATTGCACATCCCCATAGAAAAATTAAGACAAACAAGCCTATTGACTAACCTTGACAATTGAGATATTTCCATTTCAAACTATCACCCTTTAAACAATAGAACTTGGAAAAAAACCAACCAATCTCTAACCTACTTAATGGATTGAAGTCAATAATTGGTGAATTAGGTATAGTAATGAAAAATCTACCTTCATTGCTCGTTCTGAGTTTCCACACCTACTAGACCATGACTCCAAGTGCTTTGTTTGCTTTAAGTCTTCCCACCTACAAGACCATGACTCCCATGGTGTTCATTCATGGCTCCAAGTGCAATTAAAAAAGGAGACAACGTTCTGCCAAGATGTATTCAATCTTGATTTGTAAACATAACTTTACCAATAAAAACACACATCTTTGGCAACTACAAAAATGTCCCTCCACATATTACTCAAAGCCATCAAAATGGAGGGGGCACGTCAACAACATAATTGATGTTTTGCAAAGGACTTCCACATTGAATCAAAGGTTGCATTATGAACACACAATGGCATCAAAAAGGCTAATTAACCTCAGATGCATAAGAAGAAAAACACATTTTCTACTCATAAAAATGGTGTTTTGGAAAACATATGTTTTCTTCAAAGAAGCTTTGGAGCTACAACCTTGAAAGAAACTTTCTCATGGATGGAAAATATAATGGAAAATCAAGATTCATGAAAATTGCACATACAAAAGGAAGATCACATGTTTCAAGAAAAGTGTGAGTCCTCAAAGAAAACATTTCATCAGCATGTGGAAACAAATCGGTTCTTCCACCATGCCAAAACCTTTTTCTTTTTTTGACTGCTGCTTCTTCTACATGAAGTGAAGAACTTGAGCACCTTGACTTTGCATGGAAACCAAAAAAAGGAAAATGATATTGAAATCCAAGAAATGAGAAAAAAAGAAAGTGTAACATAAAAACAAAACTATCAATTGTTGGCATTCAAGCTCATTGTCCCCTTCCTTTTCTCCCGATTCTAAATTTTGATGCAATGTGCTTTTTCTTCCTCTGAAAACCTTCTTATTATGTGTGTGGTGAAGAAGAGTGTAATATATTATGATTTAATTGTTTCTTAGGTTTTCTTATTGGCCCATCATAATGATTAGTCCAGGTGGTAATTTCCTATTAATAATCCCCCACCTATTTCTTGTCCCCATTTTAGTTTTATGGGTACGTTTGCAAAAGAATACATATCTAAACTTGCATATGAAAAATATGTTCACAAGGTCAGATATTGAACATTATCAAAAATGTTCTAAAACATCATGGGAATATTAAGATAAACTTTATATTATATGTTTAAGCTCTAAAAGCAAAATAACAACATAAAAACACAAATCATGTCAAAATCACATAGTGCATTTTTAAAGAAAATGACCCTTCATTTTTGACCTTATATCTTTGTTTCTTTTTTCATTTTTAGTGATATAAAATGTTATGGGTGCACCAAGTTAAAATTTTCGCTACCTATTTGAGCTCCAAAGGTAAAGGAATAACACATAAGAATTATGAAGAAAACGAATGTGTTGAATTTTAAAGTGTGAATTACACCAATGATTAAACATTAATCCCACTTATTTTTTACAACCATATTTTTCTCATTTTGTGTCCTTTAACAATTTAAAAGGTTGTGGATGCACCAAGTTAGGGTCTAAAAAAACCTTTTACACTTGAAAAGCAAAAAAAAAATGTTTTAGGATTTAAAGCTCCATGAGATTTTAAATGTTCATTCACCGACATGTCTTGTAGTAGTTGCAACTAAGTTACAAAAAGGATGTAATTTATTATTTTATCAGATATTATTTGTTTTACCTTTCAAGTTTGTAAAATATTTAAATAAGTGCACAAATGTTTTTTAAAAAAAATCACATGATATGGAACAAGCCAATAAAAAAATAATTTAGGCCTCAAAGTTAAATCCAAAAGAAAATAGGATTATTCCAAATTATTTACCTACCTAGTTTAAGAAATGTAGGTAGTAATGCCTACCTAGTTTAAGCCTACCTATAATTGACCTAAACATCACATGTCAACATCCTATTAGCCTTAAGTTGGATGATCTAGAAATTAAATTGATAAAACATTAAATATGAAAATAAACTTGAAATTGTCACATGTCCATTGATGATTTGTTAACACATCATTGGCACCTTGTTGCCTATGTAATTGCAACATAGTGGTACAATAGTTACAATGACCTAGTTGTAACATAGTTGCACAAATTGCATATGTAGATGATTTATATACAATAAATTTTGTTTGTTATAACTCTTTTAACTTGTCTAAATAACATTCACACTATAGAAATATGTTGAGTTGTAAGTGGCTAGTCTAATTCAAAAACCCCAATTGTAAGACTAGTTGCAAAACACCCTATTTAATCATAGTGGCACTCTCCATTAGGGATTTTGAATCCAAACAAAAGTCATGTCAATTCTAGAATAACCTAATTTTCAAATGTGCCAATGTTACTTCTTCACATTGATCAACACCTCAAGGTAGTTTGTAAAAAATATAATAGATTTTGCTTCCTTTGATTTTTCTAACATTTTTCTAAACGTCCCACAAAAAATTGTTCCACAAAAACCACACATCATGCACCACAAATATTAATTTTATGTGAATTTTCTTGCTTGATTTTTTTTTTGGTTTTACAATTGTGACCATTAACATGTAATATTTAATTTTGGTTTAAATCTTGAAATTGTTTAGAGCTCTTGGGCTTAATTCATACCAACCTTCTACCTTTTCATTAAATTTGATTGAAATTCATTTACTGTGAATTTTCTTCTCAACCAAATACTCAATAACATCATCCTTTCTTATTCCTCTTTTAGTAATTCAAGTTTGAACTACGTGCAGCCAATTCACATAATTGCAACACTTGAGTTATTGAGCATAGGCAATTAGATAAAACTTTCAATTCTTATACTTGATTCACACAAATTGATTACTGAATTCCATACCATGATTTCCACAACATAACCCCATTGGTTGACAAGTTTAATTTCACACAAAAATAACTCTAAATAATAGTTACTTAACTCACATTTTCAATATGCAAATTTTCCCTTCAATTACCACAACAAAAGTTACTCATTCCTACAATAGATAAAAAACATGCAAAATGAACTCTAAAAATTAAACATGATAAATTGTTGTAATTTCCTAATGAACATGAATTGCAACCTCAAAGTTAAGTACTTGTGCATTTGATGTCACATCCCTAGATTGTCGATGTTTATTTAATTATACTTAATTTTCATTTACTTAAGCTTCTTTCATGGACAATGCAACTTACACACATTGCATTAAAAGCACAAAACAAACTGCAATTGCTTAAACCAAAAAAGTTTAAAACCATTGACATCAATATGTTAATTGAACTTAATTGCACACTCATGGAAAATATAGTTTAGAATGAAAATCATGAAAATCATATTACATTTTTTCAATAGATTTTTTTTGCCAACACAAACATAAACTTAAAAATGAAAGTTTGTGAACCTCACAACACTAGCTTATGCCTTTGGGGCATCTTCAAGCAAAGCTATATTATAGCCAAGACTAATTTTGTAAGTTTGAAAAGGAATCAAGTTGAACTTTGGGGCATACAAATTTATGTCATGTTCCAACAATTTTATATATATAAACTTTGGAATCAAAAGTTTTACATAAAAATTACAACTAGTCAACATTGATTTAAACTTTCACATTTGCACCCTAAGTTAGTGGGCTTAAGTGGTTTAAGTTCTTAACTTAAACTAGATGACCTAAGTTAGATGTCTAACAATACCCTAAAATTAGTCTATTTTGAACATGTAACCCCACATTCTTGTATCTTTGATAAGATCTTTTCAATGAGCTAAAAATCATTTGGGGGTGATTTGATTTCTCTCAAGTTACCCTCTCAATATTTTGGGTTTTTGGGGGAGTCCAAATTCCCAAAGTCTATTTGAGTTCAACCCAATTCTTGGGCTGTCCCAATTCCAAAAATCTATTTGAATTCAACCCAAGAACCATGGAGATGCCTTTGCTTGACTCCCAAAGTCTTCTCATTTCTTGTGAAAATCTGTTTCCTTCACTTTGTGTCTTAGCATTGCTCCCAAACCCATATCTTGTAGTGCCTTAGCTTTGGTTGCGAGCTTAAGGCCAAGGTCATGATGAACAAGCTGCATTGCCAATTGATTTACAAGGTAATAACTTTCCTTTCACCATACATTTACTTATGTTGATTTGTAAAAAAAAAGCCCATGTCCATGCATGCCTCCTACCCAACTAAACCTGTAGTCCAGAACTTGCATTCACTGTCACAAATCCCCTGGAGCAGGCATATATAAAAATCATTTTGAATAATGACATGATGTAGGATTTATAAAAGGAACAATAATTCGGATACAAGATGGCTTCAATTATGTATGGAATGTGATGCAAAACTTTAAATTCTAAAGTCCTAATTTGTACAACATTCAAAACTTTGGGTTTCATGAAGACTAAAGGTTTCAAGTGCTAAGAAATTGCTTAGTGAAACTTTTGAAATATAATGGATGTTGCAAGTGGATATTTTGTTTTCATCTTTGAAATGATTTTTGTACGTGTGAGGTTTTAAATTTAAAATGACTTGTTTGAAAAAGGTGGTGATATTGGGTGAAGTTGTTTGTATTCTATTGTTGGCAACCATTTTGCACCACCACTTTGTGGTGTGAAGATTGAGTGTTTGTTTTTAATGATGGAAGTTATGGTGATCCAATGGGAACAAGATGGCAATATCACATTTTAAGGTTGTGAAGAGGACAAGTTATAGTTTCAAAAAAAAGAAATTAAAGCTAGTGGTGTAAAGATTTTCACATAAGCAATTATCAATAAAATTTGAATTATCTTAACCTTGTGATTTTAAGTTCATGTCATGTAGGGTCATTAAGTTTTTTCATTTGCACTTGAATTGTTGCTTCCAAAGGAATAGGTCACACAACATAATCCTTCTCATAGTCTCCCAAGCATCTTACCATGATGTAAGGTCCAGATAGCCTAATTGATGGGTTTTTTTGGTTCAAAATTAAATTTTAATTTTTTAAATTGGGGAAGGGCAAGCTTAGAGGGGCTTCCAATGTTTGAGGGCATGCATCCCAATGTTGTTGTTGTTTTATTTTCTTGTTTTTCAATTTTGCAATGTAGACAAAGTCATGAGTCACGGACCATCCAAAAGAAAATTTATCCAAAATTGGGTAATAAACTATAAACCAGATATGAAAGTAAGAATTTATGGGGTCCTCCTATATTCTTGGCTAGCTCACTTGCTGTGGAATCTATTAGGACAGTTTTCAAATACAATGAAATTTGCTCTTTATTTGTTTTGCTCTAATTGTATGGGGTATATCTTACATACACCCAATGGTATCAATAGGATATAAATTTTTCAGATGTATATATTCCGAGTATGCACTTCATTAAGGTATATTACTTCTAAGAAAATAGGATTGATCCAAAGCCAAACCAAAAGGATCATTGACAAGCTTCACTTGGCCAAACCAACCTAGCTACCAAAGACATTATTATCTCAAGTCAATCGGTGTGAAAGCTTCTCTCACTCTGCTCACATATTCTTTTTGATAATGCGCTTCCAGCCAGCCAGTCAGTTCTGGTGATGCAGCTTCATTCCCATCCAGACCTACAATCAAAGTGTTCTGCCATTTGCACACTTGGTGGAAAGGATTGGGACCCTTTTCTTTTCACGAATAATGGTGGGTTGGCAGGCAACCCTGGTTAGAGTGTCTCCTTGTTCCTTCATTTCCACAACTCCCCAAAGGAGGTTAGAGCTTACAATCTTCCTAGCACCTTGCTTAACTTTGTAGGACAATTTGAGATAGGCTACCACTTAGTTGTGGATGAACCCCAACTGAGTTGAGGTCAGATTTTTCACCTTTACAACCTATCTTGTTGAGGACGTAGTACTTGCAGGTAGGTATGTAGGGTTATAGGTGGCTACTAGGTAAGGGATAGGGGGTTGTTCATATGTAGGTAGGGGAAAAATTAAGCTGGGCTAACCACCATGGTTAGCTAGGAAACTGAAACCCAATGGCAAAGAGTTTCCTGTCCACCCACCATCCATCCCTTAAGGCACCGGAACTGTCCATCTGTCCCTTAAGGTGCAGCAGTGGGCTGTTTGTTGGCCTTTGCCTTGGTAGGCAAGGATATTGTGTTTAGATTCATTACAGAGTATAGTAGCTTAAGGGATTTTGGCCCCTAGGTAACAGTAGGTCTATTTTTATGCGAAGATTTTTGAAAGATGATATTTTGGCTTGTGTTGAAACTTGAGATTAGTTACAGAGTTATAATATCTTGAAGGATTTTGGTTTTTTTTAGAGGATTTTTTGAAGATTATATTTTTGCATGGTGAAGTATTTGAGTTTTCGTAAATCTTTTTTTGCATTAAGATACTTTTTTAGTGTGACACACCCCTTGTTAACTCTGGCAGAAGACACTCATCACCTTATTCTTAATGCCTTTGCTTCCTAACATGATATATGTTATGACTAGGCACAAAGCCATTTCGATTGTACGAATATTCTACTAAAAATTACCTGAAAAAGGATGTACCTTAAAACACTTTCTAATTCCAAAGGCATCTCTACTTCCTACAAGGCAAAGGAATGAGCCACTGAAAGAAATGCCTCAATGAATTAAATGAACATTCTTGCAACAAAGTTGTAAAAATATCTAACTAATAATACTAGTACCTAGGCAACTTTGACACTTGTTTGTCCAATGTGCATTATGGTGTATTCACACCTGATGTGAAATCAATGTTAAATGAAAATGTAGGTGGCATCCTAGGTGGCACCCAATGTTAAATGGGCAATAGCTTAATGTTAAATGAATGTTAGTTGAATGTAAAATCTTCATGATAAGTAAGTTTAAGTGTTAAATGACTAGTATGGTGTTAAGGGACTCAACATTGGAGTACCTGACACCAAGTGTGAATGCACTTCTAGTAGTGACAATCAATCAACCTGATGAAAAAAATGAATTGATTTTGTGAAAATTAAGTTCCATTCAAATGCAAATATTTGAATGTCATTGCATGTAAATTGAATCGAAGTCAATTCAAAAAATTTAATTGAATTCAAATTTAATTAGATTATGAGAAATGGGTTGCAAATTGGTGTAGACGATATTAAAAAAATTGTTTGATGAGAAATTTGAAAAAGACATAAATTTGAAAAACCACCTTTCCATTCCTCTTTATGTGTAAATCAACAAAATAGATTCCAATTTGAAAGTGTCCAGATGAGCACTTATGAAACTTGAAACTATTGTACTTTGAACTGGTTTCAATGAACCATTGTCATTGGAATTAATTTTGAAATTTTCATCTTGACAAAAAAAAAACTCTTAAGGATTCCTTCACAAAAAAAACTTAAAATTAAATTTGAACATTTCTGAAAATAGTACACCTAATTAGTGTCAAAGTTGCCAAGATATTATATTATAATACGAGCAATGCTACTACTTTGCCCTAGGGTTAGTATCATCATTAAATAATCCATAAAATAGTAAAAAAAATTCAAAAAAAAATTGAAAAACATATTGAGGTCTGAAAAAACATCATAATTATCATATATTACAATCTGAAATAATTTCAGCCCTAGTATTAATAATATAATAGTAGATCATGAGAAAAAAATAAAAATCAAATTTTGAAAAAAAAAAGAATGAATTTTTTGAAAAAGATAAAATGATTCATCGTGTCAATGTAGAAGCTGACCCTAGGCTACGATACCTAATAATTCCAGTCACGAGTGATCGGAACTGCTACATGAGAATTTTTTTGCATCCTTGGTATGGTTGTCCATGGACCATTCCAAAAACAATTTCAGAAATAACTATCTCATTTTCAAACCTACCTGTTTCAGTAAAAAAAAAAAACTACTTCTTGTTCCTATTAACTTTCTTAATAACTATCTCTAACCTTTCCTAATAACTACTTCCATTTTATAACTACCTCACTCATTTTACCTATTAAAAAAAAAGTGTTTTTTCATGTCCATGAAACATATATTAATTTAAATTAAATTTGACATTGACAAAAATAAATCATTGAAAACCATATGAAAACATAAGAAAAATAAAATAATAATTGATTGGCACTGGTAGTGTGCAGTAATGCAGAGCTCAAATAATAATAATAAGTTAAGTTCCCCTCAATAAGGAGGTAGGTGTGACAGTAGGTAGGTAAATATATGCATTAGTAGGTAGGTATGAGCATTGTACATCAATGATAGAATGTATGGTCCAATGGCAGACTGCAACCGAAGATTGATTGCATTCAATAGAGTTAGGTCTTTTTGTGAGGCCTGAAAAAAATCCGAATCATAATGTCCAGATTCCACTAAAACGGGGATACGCAAGTTGCAAGTGTGCGCGTTTCAGCTAGTTGGGGTTCAAGCTACAATATCTCACACTCTCTCTCTTGGCCTCTCTGTCTCTCATCGGCCTTGTTCTACTTCTCGTCTCCTTCAGTACAATAGCTTCTTCGATCAACGGCATAGCAGCTTCAGTCAGGCACTGGAAGTAGCGGATCTGTAGCTGCGGTGTTTGTTTTCTTTACACTTGGGGTAAGCTCCTATTCATTTTCATGTAAGGGGGGGGGTTTTTTTTTGGGGGTGGTGGTTGTTGTTTTTTTCAGTAAATCGAAGATGTGGTGTCGTGAAGTTTTCTCTGATTTTGTTGTAGATCGGCGAGTTTCTTCTTTTTGCATTATACCCTTGTCTGGATCTTTTGTGAGGAGGAAAGATTCGTCACTAGATCTTTTGTATTTCTAAGGTAATCCAATGTTTTTTAGATGATCTCGATCTCGATCTTGATCTTTGTTTGCTTTTTTGTTTGTTTGTGTGTGTGTGTGGTCTGCTCATGTGTTTGCACTTGGGATTTTAGGGATTTGAATTCTAAGCAGAAGGGTGAAGAAGGAAGAAACGAAGGATGGTGGTCTTCAAAGTGGTAACCCAGAACACCAAACCTTTCGATGGACAGAAGCCTGGTACCTCTGGTCTGCGAAAGAAGGTATTGAGCTGCTTCACTGTTCTTGTCACTTTTCCTAGGTTGCAGAATGCGGGTGATCTTGGTGGTGTACTTACTCTTCAGGTTGTGATTTTTGCTGCTGATTTTATGTTCTCTGGTGTGACAATTGAAAAGGGTTTTTGGATCTGAAGTCTTGGCAGCATTTTTCCTTCCTTCAACACTGCTGTTTGCATTATGTTGTGCCAAATGCCCTAATTTCCAAATCTTTTGTGGAGGTGAAGCATTTGTCCGAGAATGAAGCATGTACCTTGATGTGGGCAACATTTGAGCCAATGATGTTACTCATCAATGAGGTATGGCCCATTGATGTCTTTTTGCAGGTGACAGTGTTCCAGCAAGAGCATTACTTGCACAACTTTGTGCAGGCAACCTTTAATGCTCTGCCATCGGACAAAGTGAAAGGTATTTCATCAACTCTACTGTGTACTTGTGAGGATCAAGTGGTCAGTCAAGTCAGCCTTGAGGAAGGAAGGAGTAGTACAGGAGAGAATGTGGGTCTTTTGTGAACCTGTAATAATTCTGTGGATTTAGAGAATTGTGGGGCGTGCACATGACTGATGTCCTTGAATGCCAGTGCAGGTTCTACCATTGTTGTCTCTGGTGATGGGCGCTATTGGTCAAAGGATGCTGTTCAGGTTTTAACTCTTTTGCTCTGTCTGATTTGAAGTTTCCAGCATTTCAACCCTATCTTTTATGACTTACCTGATGATATTCTTGAGACTTCCTATACTGCAGATTATCATCAAGATTGCAGCTGCAAATGGTGTGAAGAAGGTCTGGGTAGGGCAAGATGGGCTTCTGTCCACGCCAGCTGTCTCATGCATTATTCGTGACCGCGTAGGCCCAGATGTAAGGGATACATCACTATCTCTGTACAGGAAATATTGTAAGATTACAATATTAAAGCTGTCTGAATAACTCAGCCTTGCATTCAATTGCCCTTGCTGTCAGATGAATCTCTTTACTAGAATTTCCTGTATGCCAATCTCCCTGTTTTGTGCAGCTTCTTATAAGTCGGTGAATGCATACAGGGTGAAAAAGCATATGGAGCTTTCATTTTGACTGCCAGCCACAACCCAGGTGGTCCACATGAGGTAGAATTGATGCAGGAAAACTTTACTTTACTTTTGACATGATTGTTTGGTTGCAGGTTCTGATGCAAGAAATTAGCAAATAGTATATCTTGGACTTTATGCACTAATCCTAGTCAAAATAACAAGGAGCAAATTGCTGTGTGCTTCAATCCTAACCTTCTCAAATATTGTGCAGGATTTTGGCATCAAATACAATGCAGAGAATGGAGGGCCAGCTCTTGAAGGCCTCACAGATAAAATCTACAGCAACACCAAGACCATCTCAGCTTATCTGACAACAGAGGGTCTCCCAGATGTAGGAAATTTTTACATCCATGACCTGCCATGTTTCTCTTGCTTACCAGGATCCTGTATGGAGATCAATGACGACATGATTCTTTGCTGCTGAGCATGCTTAAGTACTACATAACGTATCTTGGCTGCTTGTGTTGCAAAGGCTATATTGTGGAGGACAAATGGCACAGGTGTTACACTTTTCAGTCAATGGCTTGACCCAGTCATACAAATGGTGCTGTAGGTGGATATCTCTAGCATTGGAACCACAACCTTTGAAGGGCCTGATGGTGCTTTTGAGGTGGATGTGTTCAGTGCAACTGAAGATTATGTGAAGTTGATGAAGTAAGTCCTCAAGTTATTGCTGGACTCTAGACCCTTTGTTCTGATCAGACACATTGTGGCATCTTTCGAGCTCAATGAGTGAAGCAGACTCTTGACACCATTGAGGCAAATATTTGGTGATTTTATGCCTCTATCTCGTAGTTATCTGAGAAGGTGTTATAGTGCCATCATCAACTTACAAGGGTCTCATTGCAGGACCATTTTTGACTTTGAGGCTATCAAGGAGCTGCTTGCAAATCCCAAATTCTCCTTCTGGTAAGTTGCCCAAATCATCCATGTTCTCAAGACTTTACAGTAGTTCCTCTTTGAATGCTAATCAGGTGGGTTACTAAGTGCAAAGACCTTACACAGTTGTGGCTGATATATTGTGGCTTGATATGCACAGCTATGATGCTCTGCATGGAGTTGCTGGAGTGTATGCGAAGCAAATCTTTGTGGAGGAGTTAGGTGCCAAAGAAAGCTCACTGCTAAACTGCACACCCTTGGTAATGCCTTTGATGTATTATCTCCTTGAGTTCCTTGTTCCAGTGCAAGTCATATGAGAGAAAGCTCAGGATGTTGGTTTGTTGTCATTCAGTTGACATGATAGCTCAAGATATTGTGTGTTCACTCTTTTTGCAATCTAAGAATGTTGCAGCTGTTGAAGAATTTGTCACCTTTTTGTATCTTATCTTTGGAAGGAATCCTTGGTTTTTCCTTGTTTTTATGCATATATAACATTCATGGCATAGAGGCTTTCACTGTCACTACAATAGTGGTCTGTTTGGGAGCTTAAGATATTTCTTTTATCCATTTGCAGGAGGATTTTGGTGGAGGACACCCAGATCCAAATTTGACCTATGCCAAGGAGCTTGTTCACACAATGGGCTTGGGCAAGGTACCTCCAGCAAATGAGCCCCCTGAGTTTGGTGCAGCAGCTGATGGTGATGCTGATCGAAACATGATATTGGGCAAGAGGTGCCTCTCCCTATAGTCTCTCATGAGTAACATGTCTCATCCATCAACAGTGGCTTGCTCATGCCTACTATGAGAAGGTTTTGCTTGTTGGTACAATGGCATGTTTTCTTTTAAAGGAGCAGTTCTGATGGGCTTGAAAGTGGCCAAAAATGTGCAGATTCTTTGTGACGCCATCTGATTCTGTTGCCATCATTGCGGCCAATGCAGTGGGATCTATTCCCTATTTCAGCACTGGACTCAAGGGTGTTGCAAGGTACTTAATCAGATAGAGTAACACCCTGACAGAGGTGTATGTACAGAGCAGTCAATTTTGCAGATCCTTCTGTGACTGCTTTGCAAAAAGCTTGTCTTACAAGATTTACAGATGTTTGATTGATTTATGTGAATGGTTCATTACAGTTATGAAGCAAAATTTGAACCCTTACATTGCCAAATCAATTCTTTTGCTTCAAAGTTCTCATTGTTGGTGTTGTGCAGGAGTATGCCAACATCTGCTGCTTTGGATGTGGTTGCCAAGAAACTTGAGTTGAAGTTTTTTGAGGTAGGTTTTGGCAGAGTTGTTTTACATCCTAAAGTCTTCTTCTGTATGAGACTTGTCTTGGCAGTGTTCTCTATGGTTCAGGTCAAGGCCCCACAGTCTTGAAAGAGTGTAACCCTGGAGATTGGTTTACAGGTGCCAACAGGTTGGAAGTTTTTTGGTAACCTCATGGATGCTGGCCTGTGCTCTGTGTGTGGTGAAGAGAGCTTTGGAACAGGTATCAAGCTCTCTCCAAATTTTCCAGAAACATTGAGTGCTTTGTAGACAGAAGGTTATTTGTACCTTCTATCTGCAGTCATCTTGTTTCTGTAAATCAACAGCATATACCAGTTGACATTTTCTCTCAGACCATTGTGTTGAAGTCCAAATATTCTCAGCAATTTGCTTGACACATGATGGGTTTTTGGCTAGAAAGTCTTCTACCCAGAATACTTTAACCATCTGGGCCTGTATTTGTGAAGGAGATCTGATTTGACGATTTGAAAGCTGTCAGGCCCTTGCAGTAGTTTAGGATGCCAGCACATTCTCAAGTATGTTTAGAGATGCATGTATGTAAGGGTGCTTTACAAGCTTATGTGATGCAGTAATGGTGTGCAGGAGATCCTGGTGCTGAGCCTGTGTGCAGGGCCCAATGAAAGATATTAATCTGTCCTATTCTGACCTTCCTAGGTGATAGTTTTATATTTGTGAGATTCCTTGAAAATGACGGTGGATGTATGTCTATGGCAAAAGGATCCGACCACATAAGAGAGAAGGATGGAATTTGGGCAGTTTTGGCATGGCTCTCGATCCTGGCCCACAGAAACAAGGATGCTGGTGATGGCAAGCTTGTGACTGTGGAAGACATTGTCACTCAGCACTGGGGCATTTATGGTCGTCACTACTACACTCGGTATGACTATGAGGTATGAAATGTTCAAACTTTTTCTTGCCATGTAATTAGAAGGGTTTATACATTTGTTGTCTGCTTGTGCAGTGGTTCCATAAACTTGAAGTTTAGCTTGGGGATTTAATAGGCGGATATAATGTGGATGGCATTGCAGTCAGTTTGAATAGTTATCTTTGTTATTTGGAAACTTCTTAGCTCTTCAGCCAGTTTAGTCACAGGTATGGTTGACCAGTTCAAACTTGCGGATTTCTTACTTGCCTGACTTGGTATGCCTGACTTTTGTATTTGTTGTGCAGAATGTGGATGCAGATGCTGCAAAGAAACTAATGGCCTATTTAGTTGAGCTTCAATCCACCCTCCCAGAAGTCAACAAGTGGGTGTCTCTTCATCTCCATGACCCATGTTGTCATGTATTACCACCTTTAAAATCATAACATTGCTAACATGTGGTGTACAAGTCTGAAGAAGGTGTCCATGCTTTGTACAGATTGATCAAAGAGACAAGGCCTGATGTGGAAGAGGTTGTAGAAGCTGATGAGTTTGAGTACAAGGATCCAGTCGATCATTCAGTTTCCAGCCACCAGGGCATCCGCTTTCTTTTTACAGATGGGTCCCGCCTGGTAAGCCTCAATGATAGTAATTGATTCCATGACATTTTGGTCACAGGACTACATGTTGAAAAAAATTCTCCCCTGTATGATGTCCCGGAGAGTTGGCTCAGTGGAGAGATATCTTTGAAGTCGTCACTGTGCAGTTAGCAGAATGAGCATTTCACTAAAGACTTCAATGTCTCTAATCAAAGATGTGAGATGAATGCAGGTATTTCGCTTGTCAGGAACTGGTTCAGTTGGAGCCACTATACGCTTGTACATTGAGCAATATGAAGCTGATTCTTCCAAGACTGGAAAAGCATCACAGGATGCTTTGGCCCCACTTGTAAGGACTTTTCCCATCTCCTTTCTTCATGAGTTGGTAGTCTCTTCTAACCTTGTCTGAGGGCATCTGAGTGGAGCCAAAGCCCACTTAAGTGGGGTATTTGCATAACTGGTTAGCAAGTCTTAGGCATTGTCCAGGCCAACTTTAGAGATTATGTTGGCCACCCCACTTTATAGTACTGTCTCTTCATTTCTTCCTGATTGGATGTCTCTCAGAAGAATTTAGAAAGTAAAAGGCTGAGCATCAGCAGGAAATTCTGCACTCATTGAGATCAAAGTCATTAGCAGTCTCTAAGGTGCTTTGAGATGGATTTATGATTTGCTTGGTACAATAACAGGTGGCGATAGCATTGAAGCTGTCAAAGATCGAGGAATTTACAGGCCGTTCTGAGCCAACTGTGATCACTTAAATGGGCCATTATTACCATGGCAGGAAGAGTCTCTAGTCTCTACATGGTGCTGCTTTTCCTGGAGCTTGAAGCTCTGGAAAGATGCAGGACCTCTGGAAAATGATCTTGGTAGTTGATATAAAGCTTTACACAGTTTATATTGTAAGGGGTTGGTGTTCACATTGGTTTTCATCAAACACATGTGGTGTTTCCATTGTCTTCATCATAACTTCCTTATGATGTTTTGAAGTTTGATATGATGTTGCTATATTGTCTCAAGTCTAGTCTGGTAGTTTAACTACCAAAGCAATGCTACAGGCCATTTTTGCAAATGGAAAGAACTCCAAGATATTTGTTGCAATACACAGTTTGAATAGATACAGTATGTTATGGACTGGATGAATACAAAGAAGCTGCAAGGAGATTGTGCAAGTCAATTTACATTCAACATTACCTTTTTCAATTTGGAATTCACCCAATTTTGCACCTGATGACCAATTGACAATTAATAAATGAAAAAATGTGTAATCTCAAATTAATTCCTGCAGAAACTAAAATCTGACAAGGTCTGTAATTCTCCACAATGTCAATTTTGTTGGTACTTATTTGGAGATGAATTAGGAGATTTGTTGGCCATATCCAGTTTCCCAGAAGCAGCTCTGGCATGACATTGATTGAAAGCTCGATTACTGACTTCTCCAGCATTTGGAGGAAATTAAAAAGTGGATGGGATTTGAAGTTACTGCCTGCAGGGCTTTATGACATGAAGAGAAACTACAAAGAAGAGGGATCAAAATATTATAGGCTATCAAATTTGGGATACAGAGTTTAGCATGGCTCTTTCAGGTAACTTCAAAATTTTACTGGCAGGTTTCTGGTCTACAAAGCTACTGGGTGGACATTTTGCATCAAAGGATTCTGAATTTGAGGACACAAGAGGATTGTATGGTGTAGCTCCATTTGGAAGCCCAAAAACCCAGTCAAGCACATTCAGGTACTTTGACCGGAAAACATCCCGTTCTTGAGCATAACAATGCATTATGATTGAAGTAGCAATGCTGAAAAGCAAGATGTCCAATCGCTTTGGAGGAATCAAATTGTAATGTTCCAGCAATCCCAAGTCGGTGACACAAATTGCAAAGCTCTCCACTGCACGGGCAAAACAGTAGAGAGCAATTTCCATGCGCCTTGATTTCTTCTCAATCATCAATGCTAAACCGGCTGGAAACTGCAGTCAATAACAAATGACAGAGTCAGCAGCTCCATATTTATTTGTATCAATTCTGTGATCAAAACAGAAGGTGATCAATATTACAGCACATGTTTAGGGGAACAAGTTAAGATTGGACAGTACTCAAAGGTACTTCAAAAGAATGATATTTGTGGGTCCTGACTCCTCTCTAGTTATTTCTCCAAAATTCAGAATATTGAGTAAATTCCAAAGTGAAGAGTCCAAAAAGAAACATTAGTTTGTACTTTTCGGTCACACTCAAATCATCAACAAACTTTCAAATACAGTTGTCTCCAGTCGAATCAGAGAAAACAAATTTCCTTTTGTAGGGTCTAACATCCAAACCTTAGCCTGTTCTTGCCTCATAAAACAAGCTTTTGCTGTGGACAAGTTGAGACTGCACTATGGCTAAGAGGATGAAACCTTGGATTACAAATGCTGAAGAAAAGAGGGACAAATGCCATCATTTCAGCCCCACTACATCATTCTTTAACATACATTGAGACCACTTTCACATTTGGTGGGCATTGAGGGCTGAGAGAAATTCATCAGAAACTTGTGGCATGTCATAACATGAGAGGCATTACTACTCCTGGAGACCTTAAGCCATACAATATCCAATACTGCCCTGTTATGTACTTCTCAGTTGCTGCATGTTTGTCAAAGCTCACACATAGACAATAATATTTACACAGCCTACAAATGAAACAGAATTCCACAACTGCTTAAAGAAAACATATAACACTGCAAGGAGAACAAGGCCCGTAAACAAAAAAGAAGCAACATGCAGGAACAAAAGAGAAGGATTCATACAGTTGCTGCTGCAACAAGTGGGGTGTTCACAATCCCTGTCCCTCTAAACAAGACACATGTCCAAAACCTGCATAGACACACAAGACGTTTGAGTAAGATATTGCACCCACTGCATTTATGATGCAGACTGAGGGGAAAACAGACAAAAAGAATGAATGGGGTGATGTCCAAAAGGATATACTCCCTACATCTAAACATTCAAGCCAAAACCAAAGGGCTTAGAGTGAGGAGGTACACATACCATGTTCAAATCAACGACAAAGTGAGATGAAATGCAAAACTCATTTTTTTGGATGAAGAATCAAGTGATGGGACTTCATCCCAAGATACCTACCAGGCTGAAGCACAGTAAGCAGCAAGGAACAGACTGGATCTAGCTGTACCAATCAATGACTTCCACAATATGGGAAATGGCCTGCACCCATGCCAAAGACAACAATTAGTGTATTGAGATTCACCAACTCTTCGTAAGAGGCAGCACAGAAATATACAAACCAAATATTAACAAAAAAGGAATGACATAAAGAAGACTAATGATCTTTGGTGTTACTGATGAAGAGATAGGAGTGCAAAGTATTAGATTTAAAAAATGTCATTACCTTGCAAAAAGGCCTTGACGATGCACCAAAAGTGCAGGAACAAAATAAACTGGTATATAAACTGGCAATGACCGCAAATATGCTGGTCCCAAGAAAGAGAATAAATGTGGCACACATCCTTGGTTTCCATGTATCATCTGCATGAAGTCACAACATTGAGATATATTCCCAGTCAACAAAATAATCTCAAGCTCTGAATCATATGCAGCATATGGAAGTAGCCTAAGGCAAAAGTACAAAAGTGAGAAAACTGATCCTCAACACACACAGCTTCTAACCAGAGTGTGCATAGGTGAAGATGATTGCCATAAAGAATAATAGGCTGCTTATGAAGAAGAGGAGTTGTCATTACCTTGCAGGGAATGGACATCTGGGGATCAAGTTGAAGATCAACTCCAGTTGATTTGTAATGCTCCTCAATTGCTTTCAAGGCAGTGAATGGCTCTATCTTCAGAGCTAGATCCTTGAATCCTTTTACAATTGAGATATCTTTCCCTCCATGCTTGTTGAGAAAAGAGATGTAAGATGATGGCAGACTATCAGGTTTCAGAATCCAAGCTGACCTAAATGGCAGAATAGAAAGAGTGGTTCAGAGTTTAGTCCTGAACAACTTTTTCCATGTTAAAAAACTAGGCATAGAGACATATGAGATTGATTACTTACAGAATCTGTGCGGATGACAAGCACATGAGGAATGTGTCACCATGCTTCCAAGAAAGAGGTCGACATAGTGACCCTACTCGCTCATTCTTAATACCACATCGAGCAGCCAGAACTGCTGCCCGGAGGAGGATGTAAATGGCCATGCTTGTGTGCCGTGTTTTGTGCCCTGTTATTAATAATGATGGCCCTGCAACTGCTCCAGCAACCAGTGATCGCCATCTTGCAGTCCTGCCAAAGATTGACTCCAAATCAGGAACCTTGTGACAGAAATGACCAAAGGATGAATGGGGGCCACTTTTGTAACTTGCTACACAGGTCTGCCAAGATATGTATCCAATGTCATGACCCTCTCCTCTAGGGTTTAGGGCATTTTGTAGGCCAATAGGAAACCTAATTCATAACCTATCCCAATAGGTCTCCTTCAAGCTTTGATGATTGGTTGAAATGTGTCAAAAACAGTGTAAAGACATACATATCTACAGGTGACATACAGTGTATGTACATATCTATGAGATTGCAAAGAATACTCCACAATCTCACTTTAAAGGTAACACTAATGCAGTCATAACCTTATGAGTGTCACTCACACAGACAGACTGTCAACTTCATCATAAATAACAGTGATGACCTGCCATGACATCTCACATTGGGAATGCTGATTATGTCATATTCTTGAATGTGCCCATGTTTTCTTTTTCTAATTTGAACTTGTGAAATCTGCATGTTTAAAGTACAGGTGGCAAACCTGCGACATCCTCCTATAGCCGCAATGGTTTCATCTACTGTGCAGAACACTCCTGCATATGTTCCCACAAACAAACCATAGCGAAGTGTCTCCTTCAAAGCAGCCCTGATTGTTTCATTGTTTGTTTTTCCTCCCAAATTCACACCTTTTGTACTGCAAGCCCATATTGAATGATCAGTTCAGAAATATATCAGGAGCAATTTCTGACAGAAAATGAGATTCACCTGTAAAACATTAACACATTGATGAAGAGTCACAAGGTTTTGAAATTTTTGCCTAAAGGATGATCTTTTTCTCAAGGAACTGACAATTACAAAGGGGTAGAGACTCCTCCCGCCCACCCACACAAAGGATATTGGAACCTTCACCTAAAGGATGATTTCTTTCTCAAGCAACTGAGAATTGCAAAGAGGGAGAGACCACCCCACATAAAGGATTTGGAACCTTCACCTAAAGGATGATTTTTTCCGCATGCGGCTGAGAATCGCAAAGAGGGAGAGACCCCCACGGAGACCTCCTCCAATCACGAAACCTTTAATGGAAGCTGCAATGCAGCGCTCCAGAGCTTTCCAGAAGCTTTTTGCATTTTCTTTCCCAGAGGTGGAACAGACATCATCTTCAACAAATCCTTCTCCAGGCTGCTTTCCCTGCCTGTCCAGTAGCTTCAAAGCTGCCTCTCCACCATTACTGCTTAGAACAGCACCAGCTCCCATATTGCATCTTTGAAGATCATTTCTTCCATCCACCAATACAGATTCACTTCCGATCATGCGCGGTCTCATGCCCTCTGCATCTAACATCCTCTTGAGCGATACAGGAACGATACTTTTGAATTCCCTCGACGTTCTCGCTGTCTCGTTCCCCATAATCAGATCACTGGTAGAAGAATCATCACAAGGCATCGACGTATCCATGATCGCTACAGATATGAGATCATCAGAATCCCCTGTTCAACTGTGGAATGCTGAAGAGATCTGCAAAAAATATATTGTCGAAGATGTTAAGAACTACTCTCGACACCGGACGACTAAACATGTTAGAAGAATCTCTGTGAAATTCAGCAGCGATGAACATTGAATACTCCCAATATGTTTCAAACTAAATCCGATCCAAGGGGAACTCATCCCCGAAGTCGTGGGAAAGACAAAATGAAGGAACGTAACCGACGTTCATTGAAAATAATAGAGATAAACAAAGCGAAATTCGTGACTAAAGTGCGGAACAAAAAGCCTCTCTAGCCTGAAAATAAGAACAGAACAGGTCCATGTACTTCGAGAAACTTGCACCTCGGTACCCATTAACAAGAAACACGACAAGATGGATCTAATCTCCCTTATGCGAGTCTTTTTTTTCCCAGCGGCGATGCAAGCTAGCTGCAAATTCGAAAGAAAAGTCTAAGATAAACTCAGGCACAACAGTCTATGTCTCTCACTGCAGAGCTGAACGAAAAGCGATCGCATTTCTGAAAGAAGCGAAACCTCAACAACAATGCAATAATGTCATCACAAGGTTGGAGCAGCAGCTCCATCCTAGTATTGGACAGACAGACAGACAGACAGACAGACAGTTGAACGCTATCATGTCTGGAACAATGGCGGAAGTCAGGTGGAAAAAAATAATAATCCGCCTACCTTAAAGCCGCGCAAAGAGCTTGCGATTTGCCATGATTTGTCATGAAAGTAAGCAACCACCAAATGTCTGCGTAACAAGAGGAACAGCTGCTGCATGTCGAGTGCTCTTTACGCAATTTTCTTCTTCTCTAAAATGGTTAAAATTGTGCAAAATGTTCACCGATTTTTTAAATTTTTAAAAAAAAGAAACAAAAAACCGCAGAAAGACGAGTCCGCTCCAAGAGCTTCCAAACAAATCCGGTGCTCCTCCCCGAGGCGGCGCCGCCAGCCAGCCAGCCAGCCCGAACAAGGAGGACAAAGACGATGCTGAGAATGATCGTCGCCATGTCCATCGCCTTCACGTTCCGCGCCCGGCAGTTACTTGGCACCAGACACCGCCCAAATTCGAGATCCCAAAATCAGTCCAGAAGTCCCAAGAACATTTATTGGCGAAATTTCGCCAAAAAAAGAAATTTAAAATTATTTTAAAAATCGAAAATGAAATGATTTTGTAGGTTTTCAATCGCCGTCGGTGAGGGGGAAAAAATATAGTAAAATTTTCCAGATATCTATAGTTATTTGGTTTCAGTGTGTAGCCAAACATGTAAAAGGATTAAAGATTTTTACTTCATTTCTGGCTTCTAACTAGATTTGGCTAAATCTTCCTATGGATGATTATGTCACTTTTTCAACACCTTCCAAGTTCCTATCAGTGTTTTTCTTTTTTGGTGATGAATTTCGAAACTTGGTGAATGAAAAATTCATGGTTTTGAATTGTTTTTGGGCATTTTTTTAAAAATTTAAAAATTAGTATATCTAGTACCTAGGCAGTAGCTAGGTCGCCATTTGTAGCAGGGTTTTAAAAACAATTCTACGATGCCAGATAAACTGTCGCCATTTATTGTTAGATCCTTTTGGGCATCCCCGCCACTGACCCTACTTGAAAATTTTCTGCTATTTTCATTAAATGAAATAAAAAAAAAACCGAGCTTCCTATGGATGGTCACCAATTTGGCTACAAACAAAAATTCCTTACAAAAAACAACGACTCTTCATTCACTGCTTCGCACTTTACATGGCAATTGCGTGGCTTATTCACCAACTACGAGTGCACCCAAAGCCACGTCCTTCTCTCTCCTTGTCCAGAAGCCCAACCTTTACGTCTTCATGTGAACGGGAAAAACTTGGCCCACCGTAGGGAAAAAGGCATACGTGGAGACTACGTGGCATGGCCAAGCCTATAGCGTCTTTTTTGCTTGGCTACTGAAATACAACCCAGGATGCAAAGGTGTTCGTGAGTGAGTGGGTCTGTTTCTCTACTGCGGTAACTCTGACCAGACCTTGTGGTAGGCCACGTAGTTACTAGTAAGTGACGTAAAGTGGTATTGGAAGCATCCAAGGCGGAAAAGCAGGACACTTGTCGTGCACAGCACAGTTGATAGCGTATCCCAGTTCATTACGTTAACTTGATGAGCTATTGAACCTGGGAATTATTATTGTTCAATGGGTGAATTTGTCCATATGTTGAATATGGGTATCATAATTTGTTGTGAATTTTTTAAATTGAAGTTCCATTGAATAATAGTTCATAAAAAAATTTAAGTTCATTTGGTTGTGTTAGGTTTTGGTCAAACATGTCAATGTTTAAATCACCCATTATTATAGCTACACAATATGTCGGCATTAGGTTCAAAAGCTTTTGAAGTTGATTTATGAATCTCGACAATAATAATGTTGAAGGTTTATATATGGTTATTATATGTATAGATTTTCTTATATTTGTATTGAATATTGCTATAATAAATTCAACTCCCAAAATGGTAAATGTTTCATGTGATGATAATGTTGTGAATTTATCATATATTATCATTGTGAAATTTCGTGCATATACATTTTATATTTGAATTTTTTTTGGATCAATGAAAGAAATAATACTTGATGTTTATGGATTGAAATGTGTTTCATTGAAACATAATATATGAGATGCTTTTAGATTGTAATAAAGGAAGACATGATCATTTTTATATAATGATAAGGATCTAGTGTTAAGAGAACAAGTAAGAACATGTGAGTGACGAAGTGTATGTGGCATAGGAATTAGGACATTCCATCATGCAATTGTTTGTAATCAATGCATTTTTATGGCAACACTTGGGTTGATTTGAAAAAAACTCATTTGTAAAGGTTGAAGGACGTAAAGATTTTCTTTGTTCTTAATATAAGAAAATGTTATATGTGTTAAAAAACATGTTTATATACTCCATTAGGATCAAAAGCCAATTGATCAAGTGTTAATCCTTGTGTTTGATGTATAGTACGTGTTATGACTAGTTGAATAGGAAATTGCATCTGTTATAATATGAATTGAATTTGAACCAATTTGGATATCTTTAGATATGAGTTTTATAGGTGTCCATGTGGGATGCATTTTGTTTTCATTAATGTGTGCATTTTTTATTCTTGTTGTTGTCCAATGTCACTCCAATTGCCAAAGTAGTTGGAAAACATGGCCATCAACTTGCAAGTGGTTGTGAGTTAAACTTCCCATCAAGCCATGCTAAGTGTTCATTACTACAATCTACCCAAATATAGGAGGGGTCATCCAAAATCATCATGCTATCCACTTCACTATTCATAGTGGTATAGCTAACTTTCTCTTTGGCAGGTGCCCAAGGTCATCTTTCTAAGCTAGGTGAATACCTAATTACACTTCAACTTTAGAAAATATGATAGGGTGTCTGGACACTAGAAATGCCACATACCCAAAAGCATCCATCTTTTATTTCAACATTTGTCTTTCAAGACTTCATATTGTTACTTAGGTGATAGCAAACCCCAAAAAAAAAGCTCATATCTTTGGAGTTGAACTTCTTGCTCCCCAAGTGGTGTGGACACTTTGATTGATGCCAAGGACAAGAATTGTATTTTCCAAATGGCAAAATGATGGAAGGTGATGGAATGGGAAGATGGCAGAATGCAATGTTTTGCCCAAAGGAAGACATTGAACTCACATGCAACATGAACATCAACTGGGCAGGCCTAGTCAGGTTGAAGACTTCATTCTTCAGGGCTGTACTGGTTTTCCTATGCCCTTTTCTGCCTCTTTTTACTTTGCTTACAAGGGAGAATGGAGGGGTCCTGTGGGGTCTACCAGACCTGGTGCCAAGACCTATCATCGACAAGACCATTCTGCAAAATTAACATGACCATTATGCAAATCCACATGAACATTATGCAAATCTGCCGAAAGGCCATTACATAATGGACTGTGCCAGGTCCAGGTCATTGTGGCCAGTGAGGTGCCTGCGAGAAATTTGGGCAAGCTTATATTTGGGAACGGGCACCACCAAAACAGGAACAATGGCTGGTACTGGGTTTGCTCCATAATACATTATGGTATGTTAGTCTACACCCATTTCCTCATGTTGATCATTTTCCCTTCCCTTTTGTTCCCCAAAACAGGTCTTTCAATTCCCTGGGATTGAGAATCTTCTTAGTCAACTTCTTGGGCAAAAATAGACAACTGAGTGTTGAACAAGATGCTGACCTGATGAGAAAGCCCACTTGTGTGTTACTCATAGTTCAAAAGTTTAGGGCTTGTTGTGTACATTGTCATGTGCATTCTGTGGACATGTTCTGCGAGTGTGACCAACCTGATGACATATTCCACACTTGTACCTACCACGTTTATCACCCTTGGTTTCTCCTCTTTCTGGGCAATTTGTTCTTCGATGACCGGGTTTCTTACAAAGACTGCAGCAATACTGGCGATGTGGACTCACAAAATCCTTTTTCCTATAGCCAAGGTCTGGACAATAGTGCCTTCGATGACCCTCTTGCCCACAATGTTTGCAGAAGAAAGGTACACCTGTGAGAAGGATGTTAACACCAGTCAAACACTAAATTAGAATCAGAGTTTGGAATGATAGTGCAAGAACAACATTGATATGGTTTTAAAATGTGGTCATCAAGTCAAGAACATGACACACAATTGAAAAAGCCTTGGATCATAAGAAAAACTACACTTCTCTACAGCAGTAATTCAGATGGCAAAATGGGTGGTGATAAAAACCTTTCATTTGAAGCCCACGCATTCTGCGGTTTTCTGGGTTCATGAAAAAAAGCTTTTGTTTGTTTGAAATGTTTAGCCTTGATGATTCTGTTCTCTTGGTTCTCTACATGTCCACAGAAAGCAATTGTGAAATAAGCTGACAACAGCATATGTCAATCAAGTTACTGCATACTAAGATAGAATCTGTAAGCAGTTCTGTGTTAAGTGAGAGACAAGGAGCTTGCCTTCATAGCATCCACCATGCGGGCATGCATTTCAGGATCTTGATGCTGCTTTTTCACCCGCCTGCTGATTGCTCCAGTCCTGTTCTCCAGCGCCTACTCTCATGCAAGGGGAAGGATAAGGACAAGGGACCACAGAGCCCACAAGGGTAAAATCCTATACATATCAACAGTTCAACAATAATTCTTTCACCATTCGCCCAGAAAAACAATGTGAAAAGTTTCACAACTCTATCATGTATGCTATGAGAATATCCTGCAAAAAATTGTCCCAGAAACAATTATATTGAAATTACATTGCCCTCTCATAGCTTGTTTGTTTTGAGCGATTAGTGTTTGTTGATATCAATCTGTTTGGTTCCTGATATTTCATCTTATGAATATGCCTCATCAAATTGCAAACTCTTATCAAGTTTTGCAGAACTATGATGCAGCAGGATGGGGAGCTCTAAAGGCAACCTTCAAAGTGCGGCTAATTCTCTCTCGCACTTCCAAGGTTGGCTGGTAGACTCGCTTTGAATTTCGTTTAGGAGTGTGTGGAATCTCCATGTGGTCAATGTCTTCATCATCTTCCACATTCAAGGGAGATCTGAAACAAAACAGAGAGAGAAGATTTCTTGTGCAAGTTGCAAAAAAAGATACATAATGTGCTATCAACAGAATTGTGTAAAATACTATGTATATGCATACTGTCCTATCAATCTGAAAGGAAAACAATAATTCAGAAAACAACTAGATGGAAAACAGCATCTCCTCTGATGGAAGAGAGGAGACAAACCGAATATGAGCAGTTTCCCAAGCTGACTCGTTCACTGATTCCTCCCTCACCACACATTCTCCAAGGCAGTGTGTGCATGTCATTAATCCCTGTGTCCGGCTCATCTGTCAGGCTCTTGGACAAATCTGAAATTGAAAGAAAGCAGGAATCAAGAACCTTTTCCAAAGCCACAGCCTTCCTATTTCCTTGATGAAACAGAATAGAAAATTATACAAGAGCTGGAAATCTAGAAAAGTTGAATTTTGCATCACCATCTGTATCCACTTTCTTCACTTCTGTGGCATCCCCTATCATGATGTTCTTTATAAATTATGAATTTCAGGATTCATATCCTCAAGTATCAAACCTATCATCATATAGTGGTATTACTATCAACTCAAGAAGTTGCTGATGGCACCATAGGCTGCTCCACATGTTGTTCTGATGCCAACTACACCCCACATCCATAAGGGACCAGAACTAAACCAAACCCTCTAGCTAGATTCTCAGGTGTGCATTCCTTTACTACTACCACCAGTCATGCATTTCCAGTTGTTTCAAGGATTCAGTGAAAGGAGATGGGTAAAATCTGCAACCAGAAATATGGCTAATCACCCTGTTAAACCAACCTTTACACCTAAAAGCTTTAGATCCACATAGATTAGACAGACACACTAGAAGAATTCAACATCCTCTACACCATTTGTGCAAGTAGCTCAACATTCACAAGCTTACAGGATACAATATACCTTGCCAGAGCAGCGAGGACAATGCTCTTGTGGGTTACCAAGATTGCATTGATCACAACGCAAATAGCCACGACCCCGGCAGGTTGGGCATGGCATCTCTTTCACATATTGGCCTTCTGGTACATACCCTATGCTGGGATCTTGGTTGTTCTCCATTTTCTTTCTCCTTTGTAACATGTGCAAATCCCATCATCAATAATACTTTGAGACACCTAATGCAATGAAAATTCATTTCATGCACCCAAGCTGGGATAAAAACATCAGGAAGGCTCTCTTCTTGCATTTGCCCACCATTACATGTGCAGGAGGACATACTATAAGAAAGAAAGAAAAAAGAGCTTGCAGAAGCAGGTATGTGAGAAGCACCTAGAGCGCATGTCTAATCCCAGTCCAAAAAAGTCTTCAAAGGGATCCCAATCAAGCTGATTCCATCCAAAATAGGGAAAAAATTCACAGATCAGACTTCAAGACAAAGTAGCACACTCTCCTCTGAAGCTCTCACTGGAGTCATCCAAACAGTTTCTTGCCGGCTTTCCAGAGGTGGTCATGAGCTTTAACAATGCATTGCTCCCTCACCCACCCAACTCATACAAAACTCTCTTGCCTATCTTGCAACCAATAACTTTTGCAACAGAACTGAAATGCTTACTGCAAAATTTGAAGTATGTTCTGGGCTCCCTGCTCCTTTCTTACTATCTTCACTGGATGCTGCAGAGCAGGAAACATTGAAGCGCTTTTGGCAACACATTGGCACTCTACAGACACAGAGCTTTAGTTGGATGGGCACTAGCAGTCTCCAGCAGGCTTGCAGTGGCGGAGCATAAGAACTTGTTGACCGTTTTTGCTGGTCTTTGGGTTGTTGGAAACAGGCACACAATGATGAGGGTGGGGATGAGGATGGTGGAGGGAAGGTGGAGGCCATTGATGCTTGAAGAAGGAAGGAAGCCTGCGATCAGCAAAAAACTTTCTGTGTACATCACATCCAAGATCAGAAAGCCACATCCCACTCTCTCCACACTGAAGCAACAACAGTAAAATGTCAAATGTGAAATGTCTCCAGATCTACAACACATATGATGGTCTATTATTATATGATATTGACACAGAAATTCCTGTCTGTGAAGAGCAAGAGGATGATGATCATAAAGATTCAAAGCTTATGTACATATCTGTGACATCAGGAGAGTTCTAATGTTTTGTTCCCCCTATGGAAAAAACAAACTATAACTTTAACACAAACAAAAGAGATTCTAAGACAAGAAAGATGAGAGCAGTCTGGTCGGACAGAAAACAGTGCAGGAGCTTGTTAAACATAATACACAGAGATTGGAGATCCTCTGGACAAAATTAGTTGGGCATATGCATTCCTTCCCAATCACTGGATTAGCTCTCGCTTCCAACATCATGCAGAAATCCATCATGCAGTTGAAATTCCCATACTTAAAGTACATCATAAAGTATGATCATCTAATGTTAAATGTATGGTCTCTGCATCTAGCAAGAGGTAGAAAAGGACTTGCAGTACCTCAGCAGCAGGACATGCTTGATTTCTGAGCAATTGATTCCTGTTTTTGTCACATACAATCCATCTGATACCATCACAACAAACCAGTTTGTCAATATTGAGAGCCTACTTCCACATGTGACTTGCCCAAGGATCTTCTTTTGATGCTATTGGTAAACACAGTATCTTTAGGGATGAATTTCTAGTGGTGAGCTTGTCTACCCTCTCTCCCAGCTCCATAACTAATGCTACTAAACTCTGACAAATCATGCTCAAACATTCCAAGCATGTACCCAAAACTCAGGACTCCAACACACATGAATTATCAGCTGCAGCTGTAATCCTTGTTTGTCTGCTCCCTTTTTTCTAGCAGTCTGGCCACAAGGCTGTGATAAGCAAATTCTCATGAGTACAATCTCTCTATCTCAATGTCTTCACAGACAAAATCTTAGAGGATTTCAAAGGCAACAAAAGCTATGGGATAAGGTAGCTGAATTCTATCATCCCAGTCCTGGTGTACATGGAACAATTTTGTGGAGATCAGTATGCATCCCCAGGGATCTGACTGATTGTGCCAAAGGAACTTCAACATCTTGTGAATTGAAATTGAGAGTGTGAGAGCTTGCTCTTGCTGGAGCTTAGAGGAGGTGCACCAATCACTCAACCTCATGCTTTCCCTTCTTTCTCTTGTTCCATCTAAGTCAGGCACGGCTTCTATGACCACAAGGGTTTGGTGACACCACAAGCTTAAAAACACTCTTTCTCTCTCCCTCTCCCTCTTCATTTCACATGAGTCAAACTCATTCAAAGCTTCATCATACCTTTCTTCCCCTCCTCAACGGTCACCCATTTTGATTTTTGTCCACTTGCAGAAGCTCAACCTTCCACAGCTCCTCCTCCTTTCAAAGGTTTGTCTATGCCTCTACCCTCTGTAGCTGTAAAGCTTCCTATAGAGTTGTAATGCCACATAGTAAGGCCTCAGTAACCTTATGAGCAATTCATGTGTAGTGTACACAGACAACCTGCAACATCTTGCACTTGCAATGGCACACAAATGGACTCTTCTTCTGCCTGTAGAAGTCAAGAGCTATACAGTACCTGGAAGACCATCACAGTATCCTCGTCATTTCCCAACTCTTTCTGATCCCTTGCGCAATAAAGAAATAGTTACAATGGCCTATTATTTGCCACTGTTTCCAGGTCGGGAATCTCAGGCAGAGCTTCACTCACCGAGGTCCTTTGAAGGATCTAGCGAAATCCTGGTCCTCAGTAGATGTATTCTAGGATTCGAAGCTCATTCTAGGGTTTGAAGCTCAGTTTAGGGTTTGAAGCGCATTTTAGGGTTTGTCACTGCTCGTTGAGACTCTTTGTCTCTCCAGCTTTTCTCGTGTGCATTTGTTTCCTCGTTGTTTGTTTGTTTGTTTGTTTTCTGTCGAGTCCTCTCTCTGCTGTCTGCATTACCGTGACTTCGAGCCCCTTATGAAGTTTGCTTGCGGTTTTCCAAGGATCTAAACTATTATCCTTTCGAGGACGTAGGTGATTTTCGTGCGTGCCCCAAAGCTCTGACAAATCCTTGCTGAAAATTTCTTAATTCGTGACCAACGGCGCTTCCGGCCGGGAAGCTTCTTAGGCAGAGAGATACGGCGGGTGTAGCTTCTAGACCATGGACCCATTTTCGTCGCCGCCACCGTCGGGATCAGGAGAGGGACCGTCAAATGAGGTGGTAATGGATCAAGTGAAGCAACAGCTTGCACAAGCTTATGCGGAGGAGTTTTTTGGTGTAAGAAACAATCCTCCTCTTTCTAGATTCCGTGTCTTCTGTTGCATGTACATGCGGGAGCAATTTCCTGTAGTACCTAGGGTTTCATTGCTGAGGCCCGGTTTCCAATGATTTTTTTGCATTTATAGCAGAAGAGTAAAGCTGACTACCAAACACGTGCAATGCCATCTACGGTAGTTCTGATTTTCATGGTATGGACCAGGATTGATGTGCAAACATAAGCACTTTGAATGTTCTGTTGGATTTTTATCTTCAAAACTGTTGTGTCAACAGCAAGGTCCAGCCGAAAGGTTGACACTTCTTGAGCAGATAAAAGCTCCCACTAATGATCAAGTAAAAGCAGACTCATTGTAGTCCAAAGTTCCAGTTTCACGATGTCAAAAGTGCAACTGGTTTTTAGGAATTTGTTACAGATCTGTGTGGCTAATACAAGATGGGTTTGGTGCTCAAGGGGTCCAAGAGCAATCTTTTCTTCGTCTTCTTCATCTCTAGTTTTTGTCTTTTTTGAAATCAAGCAAGTTTTATGAACGGATGGCAGACGGTGCGAGACAAATGCTTTACAAAATGCGTTACAAGACCCAGCACAAGCTTGAGTGGTGGCGAAAGTAGCTGCATTTCCAGGTGTGTGGAACGCTACATTGAGGCAACTGGCATCATCAGCCGAGCTGTCGTAACATCGTTACCACGATAGTAATGTCCAACTGCATCTCTGCAGGTCAAAATTTACCCGTTTTAGTGTTTTTTGACTTGTTGGATTAATTAGCAAACTTGTTGCAGACATGATGCAAAGAGGCACATCAATATGCCAGGGCTATTCAAGCTTTAGACATTATACAAACACATGGATGGTTTCTTGTCCATCTGTGATTCAAAAACTCCACACTGGATTGAAAGTGTTCAGCTGCCAGAGTTGAAGCACAACAAATTTTATGTATAACTCTTCAGCTCCAACTTTCTTTTGCTGGTCATTTCAAATCACTCAAAAAAATTTCCTTGCTGGTCCCAGAGTTTAAATACAACAAAACTGTTGAGCTCCAGTTTTGTTGGGCTGTATCTTTTCCATCACTCAAATGATGTCATTGATTGTAGAGATTGTTTGGAATCACAGTTTCTGGAGACATTTGTCTCTGAATAGGTGACTATTTTTGCTGAAAAGAATGTTCATTTAGCAGCCCTACAACTGTACTGAAGTTTTCATCAATGTCAATTTCCCAGTCAATAAAATGCCAAAAAAAGTTTGCAACCCCTTTCAGACAAATGAACACTGGTTTCTCACATTTTGATCTGACACTTCACAAGGATGCTATACAAGAACTGAAACTTCTAATATCTATTACTTCTCAACTAGTATAGCATTGCTGAGAAATCACGTCTCATACCTTCCAAGGTTTGGGAAATGCCAAGAACAACCATGTGACACTAGTGAAAAGCATGTTGCAGGTGGGTTTTCTCACCAAAATGAACTTCAATTGGAGTGCTGGTCTTTAAATTGTGCTTTGACATTGATCACCCTTTGTTTTCTGCAGGTTTCATTTATTCTGTAATTGTTATTTTGGTTTCAGTGAAGTTTGAGAAGTAAACTGGTGTTTTTTTTTCCCCAATAAGGCATCTGTGACAGACTGTTCCAGTTTTTTAAAAAAAGATTTGTGTCATTTCAATGCAAAAATTCACCACAAACTTGATCTTGATGTCAAAGCATTTTTCTTATGCATTGTTCTTGCACATTGGGTGCTTCAAGTAATGCTAGCCTACTTTGTGTTGGAAAGGATGGCAGTGTCCCCAAGGACAAGGCTAGCATTACTTGAAGTTCTAAAAATTGAGAAGGGAAACTAAGAATGAAAAAAGAGAAAAACCATCCCAAAAAAAAGAGAAAAAAGCAGAGTTAAGCATCATCTCTTGGGATTCTTGTCAAAAGTCATGATGACAATGCAGATTAAAAAAACTCTTAAATGTGCAAAAATTTATATTAGTTTGGGTTCAAACAAGCCTTGAATATCTTTAAAATGATTTGATGACACTTGACTGTCCCTTCCATGGAGCTTATACATGTAGCCTAGCCTAACTTTTTACTGACGAAATTTCATTTAAAAACGAAATTAAACATGAAATTGATAATAATGTGTTTCTTGAGCGTTTCAATAGCCAGAAGTCAGGGGGAAAAAAACTAAAATAATCAGATTTTTATATTTGAATAAAGTAGGTAACCAAAAACATAAAAATATGATTAATTTTTAAAATTTCACATCTGCTTTATATCCAAATTTGGCTAAATCTTCATATGGATGCTCATCACCTGTTACATCTTCCTATGGATGATTGCTACCTTGCCTACATCAGAAAAAATTCCCTGAAAAACACTCTGTCCCTTGACATGGCCATGATGCATTGTTACAGGCATCAGAAACATTAGTACATTCCATTACTGGTAGCGTAAAGCTCCAGCGAGGGGTATTCTCAAAATAAAAGGCATGGGATGAGGAGTTAGCATAGGCTAACCCTGCATTTGGGGACTGTCCCCTACCCCTGGGCTTTGCTCATCATATCAATAAGGCCCTTCAGAAAGTGCTTGGCATAACAATTTATTCCAGTGACAAGTAATCAGAACTGGAATATGGGGGATTTTTTTGGAATCTCTCATGATTGTCCATGGACCACTCCAAAAACAATTTCAAAAGCACTATTTCATTTTCAAGCTTAACAACTTCATTTCTTTCTTAATAACTACTTTTTTTTCTATTAACTTTTTTAATAACTATCTCTCATCTTTCCTAATAACTATCTTCATTTTATAATTATTTCATTTTATTTTCCTATCCACCAACATGGACATGACCAAAAAAAAATTAACATGTGTCTTTTCATGTCCATGAAATGTATATTAGTTTAAATTAAATTTGATATTGACATAAATAATGATAAATTATTGAAAACCATAAAAAAAAAGAAAAAAGTTGATCATCACTGGTAATGCATAGCAGTGTGAACCTCAAACTTTTATAAATATGTTAACAAAATGATAACAGCTGACCTAGTGCAAAATTTGAGGTACATTGTACATACACGACACAACCATTCTCATACTAGTGAAAGCCTCTCTAAGGCTTGCATTATGCCACAGAGTATCTCAAATGTCAGACTTGCATTGGCCCGGTTTTATAAGTATGGATTCACACATCTGTTCTCTTATTAAAGGAAGGAAATGTTTTTCGTGTAATGTAGATAGTGGTTTATAGGACAGTTGCCAATGTGACTTTTGTTCAACAGCACCTGTGGATTCTTCATTTTGATGTTTTAATAATCCTTTTGAAGGACACTGGTGGAGGGTTTGGTTTGGTGCTTCCCTTTCTTCCTTGTGACCCGGGTCATTTGGGCTGCTGGCTTGCAGGCACTTTGGTCCTTTCCCCTTGTTTCTTTTTCTCTCCCTTTCTTTGGGTGCTTTCCAGTGTTTTTTTTATTGGCGAATTTTAGCAAAAATTCGACCTGAAAAATGTCATTTCAACCAATACAAAGGATTTTTCATGAAAAAAATGGTCCAAATTCGCCAAATTTCAAAAAACAAAAAAAAATCACAAAATTTTTACAATCAGTTCCAGTAAGTAGCCAAGAATATAGGAGGATCCTGGTTTTTT
>Ga0209611_10000099_pt1 | contig 95045 bp, 77 predicted proteins | sample S1TSphgellanicum_3_FD_187693 | JGI IMG/M metagenome (GOLD analysis project Ga0209611, IMG submission 187693) | Host-associated microbial communities from peat moss isolated from Minnesota, USA - S1T2_Fc - Sphagnum magellanicum MG (SPAdes) (version 2) | ecosystem: Host-associated > Plants > Peat... | reverse complement strand
CTAATGCCATGTGAAACTTCAAAGGGCTAGAAGGTCATCCTCTTTATGTCTTGGTTACTTTTTTTTGTCAAAATATCTCAATTACATAACAAAGGATGCAAGCATCCTCCATCTTAAGCCGGGCAATACTGATAAGTCTTGTTACTTCTCGACTTCCACCCTTTCAAGATGCACCCCCCATCACCACAGTTGACCTCCTACAGGAAGTCAATTGTTGAAACAAAAAGATTTTGACATCTAGTTTGTGTTAACTTCACATCTTGAAAATTAATCCTTTTCATTTTTCTTTTTCCCTTGTACATTTTTTGGATCTACGATGTGTTTATTAATAAAGTTTTGTAAGGTTAAAACACTAATTTGCCTTGATTGAAAATCAATGTATCACTTTTCATGTTGACGAGGCAATTTCATATGATAAACTTCAAATGGAATTTGAAAGAATTAAATTTTTTTATGTGTGGCAAATGTTCAATTAATTATTGGGTCCAAATTCTTTTAAATGTACCAAAATTTTATTATAATGTCATTTTTATAAAAAAAACTATCTAGTCTTACTTACCATACCTAGAACACAAAATGAATGATATTGATTGATGTAAAACTATTGTGGTATCAAATATTATATTGTAAAATTTATTTATTTATTTATTCATTAAAATTGATGGGATCAAAATATGAGAAGAATTAACTTCATTATGGACTAGGTTTTTTTGTCCTAAGTGGTACACCTAGAAAAAAATTCACCCTGCTTAATAATTATTTGGAGAAACAAGTCAAAAATTTCAAATTCTTATGCCAAATTTTGATTCATATACTCAAAATACTAGTGAGAAAATCAAGTCTCAACTTTCATAATTATCATGATATTGTTGTGGAAGAAAAAATGGTATGAAATTGTGAATAAAATGTGATAACCTTATAAAAACTTGCAAGTTAAATATCCCTTTTTGTTCTTTTACATTCTAGATTAATATGGAACATGTGAACTAAACTAGAAACTACAACATCTATCATGTTGAGGAAGGCATATTCCCAAAGCCAAGCACAAAATAGGTGCAATGAATCAAATGCAGCTTAGTTTTCAACACAAAAAATATGCATGCCCATCAAGAAACTAATTTCCAAATTATTTTTCTTCTCCTTGAATTACGATGACTATGTTAAGTATGGTTAGGACTCTATGTTCTTGTAAAGAAAGTGGTGTGACACAAGTGGTTGATCACTTCCATTCAAGGGAAAAGTTTTAAGTTCAAATATGTTTAGCATGGAAATCTTCCTTCCTCAAATGACTTTCATCCAGGAAAGAAAAGACAATCATTGCTGGGGAACGATTGTGCTCCAAGCAAACACAACCACAAGCACACAACCATTCTCCAACAATGACTATCCTTCCTTCCCTAGATGAAAGTTTTCAGACAAAGTTTCCATAGTAACAGGATTTGAACCTAAAACTTCTTCCTTACAGAAAAGATGATCAAACAATGTGCCACAATAGTTTCTCTGACAAACACAATATGCTGACCATAATTAACATAGGTTTCATATTTTATGGACAACAAAGAAAATTTGAACATTAATTTCTCACTTGGCATCCCTTCGAGCATGCATACTTTATGGCTTTGAAAATTGAGCTACATTGCACTTGTTTCTTGCTTGCCCTTCCCAACATGCTCTCCTTCCCATGCCCGCAAAGTGAGCCCATCCATTTTCACTTACTTTCTGATCCAGTTGTGTGATAAATAAATGGCAAAAGAGACCATGAATACTTTGCAGATCAAATTTTCACCGGCCCATGCAAGAAAAGGAAAAGAGGTTCACTAACTCCCATCCTGTCATCGCATTTTCTTTCTTTTTCCCTCATAGCACTTTTCTTGTTGTGATCTTGGGCATCATGAATGACCAACAGGACAACCACTTTTCTTTCACATAGCACTTTCATCCTTTTTTATCCTTTATCTATTAATCTTTGTGAAAATCATTTCATAATTGTGTCATAAGTAGGCAATACCTTGTGTTGGCACTCCTTTCAACAAGGTTGGTAACACAATACAGACCACAAATGGAACAGGAAAAACCAGCAGTTTCAGAAACTCAGGAACACCAATGTGTGTGTATCAATGACTAAAAACATGGTTACATGATCCAATTGACAAAGCAGCATAAACAAGAGGGAAAATCCCATATGCAAAATGGATGAAGTGGAGCCAAGAAGTGCAAGTCAAATCCTTGGTCATGCAGGCTTGAATCAAATATTTAACACAGTTGGCTAGAGGCTTGAAGTAGCTGCACAAAAATTGAAAGTGGGAAAAAGAAAAACAAACTCAGATGCACCAAAGAAAGCTTTCAAATTTTCATGTCATAAGTGTACATTTAGATCCAATTTGGTGCCCATCATGACATTTGAAATTGTCTCATATCTAACTCAATACAGTTCTCCATGCTCATATCCACACTAGACCATTCAATCATATTTTAGCACGCTGCTCTGATGTTAGTAGCATTTTTTCAAACTGAATCAAGACCAACACATCAAAGCAAGAGCACCAAAACAAGTTCCAATGAAAGGGTTTCCTCTAACTTGTACCACATTGTGTGAATAGACACAGGGTACAAATGGGCTGACCTTTGCAAACTTAATATGAGACTGAGACCTCATACACAGGCTCATTTCCTAAGGAGAAGCTCCACCACGACCATGAGGGAAACATTCACCGTCTCCGTGCTCCACCAGCTCCGGCAATTCTTTGAGGCACAGCACCTGCTGGAGCCGCTCCTTGGCCACCCGCTGGCTCCTCTGGCATGTTAGCAATTGAAGTGATAGCATTGACAAGAATGAGGCCGAAGGGAATGATGTACATCCACTGCATAACAAACCCCCCAGTTACCAAAATCAAACAACTTGATAGGAAGTAAGTGGCAAGCTGGATTGCAAATTTACACAACTAACTCCTGGTATTAATCAACATGAAGCAAAGAGCAAGGAGAGACACAGATCTAGAAGCCATATAAGACAAAAAAGAATTGCTGAAATTAGGTTGGCAGACTGATGTCAAACATGGATTGCATGCCCAATGATTGGAAAACGCTGGTTCTAGGATAGTTGTTCAAAGTGTACCCCAAAACAAGAAGGATACAATTGTTTCTTTCCATCAGCAATTTCAAATAATTAGCAGGTGTTCGATATCCAAAGAGTCAAAACTGTAACAGTCCTTTGATATCAACAAGTGAGAAACATACATATTTTTGCCAGAAATTTTTCTCAACAACTTTTGTGGGCAAACCGTCCTCCCCAGTTACAAGATTCTCCAAGGGTGTATCTTCAAACATAGGTATCACCCTGCACACTTGCCAATAAACCTAAGCCACCAAGTTGTGTCCTCATCTGACATTCCTACAGTTTCACCTAAATGTACTGTGCTGCAATACTTAAGCAAAACCATGCTACAGGTAAATGGCAAATCAAGAGAGATCCACAAGGGAGGGAGAGATTGACTACTACCTCATAGCTTGTTCACTGCTCTTGGAGACAATCCATGAGTTGAAAGTCCAGTCTGATGGCTGCCATACCAACTAGGAAACCTCAAGAGGATGCAGAAGTAACACAAAAGAAATTTGAAGCACTTTGTGTACAAACTCTTTCATAAGCTGGTAACAGAAGAGATGCATGAGATGTAAATAATAAAAATACAGAAAAGACTTTAGTTAATTATTCATTGGGCAATTATGTGATTCCTCCCTGGTGGAACTGCAGTGAAACAAACTAAACCCCAGTTTTAGTAGCATCCATATAGCAAGATTTTCAGGTGATGTCTCTCAAACTTCCACTACTTGTAGAATCACACCAGATTTACCACTGTACATAAGATTAAAGCCCACCCAACTTTACTCCAATTGCGTGACCCACACCAAAGCAGATGATTAACACTAGGAGAGCAAATCTCCAACATCTTTTGCACATTACAGAAGGACACATGTAGTGAGCCTCCAAAAGTGTAATAGTAACTCACAAAAACTTGAGGACGAGGATAGGTGCAATCAGCACCAGAAGAGTATGTGATGCCAATCACATTTCCTTGATCCTGTACACCCAACACAACTTCTACCTCTCAACACTCATAACACAAAAAAGGTGTGAACTTAATTTGTGTATCATTCCAATAGCAAACATGCAGTTAAGAATCAGAATGTATATGTGTATTGAATTAGGCACTTCAGGATACCATACCAAGTTCAAGTCAAAACGCTCCTTCAGACTTGCTGCAGCCAGGCAACGCTGCAATAACATCAATTTGAACTGTTGAGCTCCAAAAATTCCTGACCTAAACTAATACAGGAGGGCCTTTAATGGATACAGCAATCAAGCTACTTCTACTGATTGGATGGGGAGGGAAGAATGTAGTCCTGGAATAGTTCAAATCCAAAGGAACAGGTAACTCCATAAGGGAAAGTGCTTTGAAACAATTAACAGAAACAGACAGAAAAAAAAGTACAGAAAAGACAGGTGGTGGCAAGACTGCTCACAGCTTTAATAGAAGCCATCACATAGGTTTTTCCAGGGTCAATCACATTTGCTGGAATTCGAACTTTGTAAAAACCATCTTGTTGAACAAGTTCCTGTCCCATGCAGATTGCTCCATCATATCTATGAGATGGCAGAGAAAACTCCACAACAACACTTCAAAGATGATGTTTCGCCAGTTCTGGGAAAACTAAAAGTAAAATGACAAGGATGCATGCAGTCATAACCTTATGACTGCCAATTACTAAGTTTCAGATTTATCACCTACATCATGAAAAGCAGCAACAAACTGGCATGACTACCATTCTCCATCTCTCTCCCCCAAACACACAGAGGCAGGGAGGAGAAGGGCTACCTTGAAGGCATTCTCCTGAAACTCAGAGAAAGGGTTTCTTGTAAGCCGCAACTTGGACAAAGTCTGACACCAGACACAAACAGAATGCCAACATTGTTAGCACAGCACACAATAGTTCAAAGTTGAATAAACTTTGAAAATGCTAGTCAACATGAACTGGTATCCATTACTCTGAAAGCTCACATGTCTTTGCTCCAACTTTTCCAGACCATCTAAAAAGGTGGATACACAACAGGACACACATGAACTTTCTCTTGGTCAGCTCTGAAATTTTCACACCATTCATTTTCCTTCAAAACCTGGGATTGAAGATGATTTGAATACAGCCAATAAGCTATATGAGACCAAACAGATAATCCTTGGATTCTCGTTGATGTTTCCACAGATGTAGTTGTGGGATTCAAATGACTGTGGAGAAGTCCTCTGGTGAAATGATAACCATCCAGCAATGTGCTAACAATGATAATCATCTGCATACTCTGATTTGAAAAATACACCAGATTCTCTAACTGTAAAGGAAATGATTCAAAAATCAGCATCATTGGAGGCAAAACAAGAGTTGCTGAAACCAAAGTCCAGAGAATAATCTTTCCACATAGATTTCCATCCCAGAGAAAAACTTCCAAATCAACCCAGTTTTACATACAACTCAATAGATTAAATCTTAGCTCTTCCCCACACTGCCATTGAAAGATGCCAAACCCTAAGTTTAATCCAGGCCCAAATCCTCAGAGTTAGCGTTTGATTTGACCATGAATCCTTTGCAAAAACAAAGCAATGGAATTGGTCGCTGCTACATACAAGGCTGCAGTTCAGCTCAGCATCAGACTTTCAAGGCCATCATATCCATAGCAAGACACGGAGGAGAAACTTAAAATTACACAGTCCAATGCCATCGTATGTTGGCAAAAGATGGGTCTAAAGGGAAAGCATACCTGACGACCATGAGTTGACGCTCGCAGCCTCGCCGAAAAACTACCAGCTGGTGTAAATTCCGAATCGCCAAAGGAATGCTCCAAATCGAACTGAATCTTCTTGTCACCAGAGGCATCTACAGCCGGAGAAGTGGGAGCAGCCGTCGTGCTCCCACTTCTGCGCTTGTCTCCCTCATTGCTGCTGCTCCCTTGTGCAACCCTCTCTCCTCGTCCTCCTCCGAACGTGGAGCCAGTCTCCCGTCCTACAAAGCCCCATTCTTCATCATCTTCAGGAAGCTCATCCGACTTAAAACTTGACACATAGCGGGAGGTCAATCCCAGAAAGAAAAACAGCAACACCACACTTGTTTTCATTGTTGCCGCGATCGGATCAGAGCGACAACTGCTCTCGATCCTCTCTCTCTAAACAAACCTCCCGCAATATAAAAAATGAAGAATGCGAGGTTGCCTCTGAAATTAGGGTTTGCAAAAATGGCTGGAATAGCCCATGCTATGGGTAGGGGGCGTAGGTAGGGTTGTCGATACTGGGTTTTCCAATACCTGTAGCTACTGGGTTTTTGAATCCCGATAGATACTGGGGTTTGGGTACATCATCACAACCTGATGATTTGAACCTGGAACCACTTACTCGGTGGATGGTTCTAACTTCTAACCAGTGTTGGGTGGGTATTGGGTGCCTGGTTTGGTGAGGGAACTTTAACCTATCTAAACTTAACAACTACCAATAAACCAATTATTTTAAAAATTAAATCTGAAATTTCTCAACACTAGAATATTAGACCCAAACTAAGTCCAATTTCTACCTGAAAGGAAAAAAAACTTGAACCCTAAAATTGAAACCCTACCATGTATAATTGCAAACTTGAATCCAAAGGCCATGTTGAAAATGCCTTAACCACCCAACACTAGTTTTAACCTGTCCACTTTTGAAATATAACAACTCAATTTTTAATTACATTATTAGCATACCCACTTCAAAAAATCAAAAGATTTTACCACAATATTTCATTGCTTTTGAAAAGGGTTCCCATAATCCCACTTTGAATAATTCATAATTTCAATAATCAATAATTATTATACAATGTTCAGGTTATTTTGTTTCTTTATAATGGTAGTCTAGCAAGGACAATTTGAACCTAAGGTTCTAAAAAATGTGGATTGGGGAAAACATGTGTCTCCAAAAGAAAGCAATAGAAAGATCTCATTTTCTCTCATCAATTATGCATTGATGGATCAATAAACTTATAATCTAATGGCGAGTCGAACTAAAAGTTGCTAGCACAATCCTACATACCCCGAATAGCCCATCTTAACTTTTTAATCCTAACACAAATCTAAATAACTCTATGGATGGTTGTTTGGATTAGCACCCTTTGGAATCACTTGCTTGAGCATCATTTCCCATATAAGGCCTTCAAGATTCAAATAAACATACACATTCACTCTACCATACAAAATTGAAAACCCTTGAAAGAATTTCACAACCCCATGTAGAATACCTCCTCGCAAATCTATTGCAATGACTCAATGCTAAATACGTATAAAAATAATTTGCATTGTATTATTTATCAACATCTAACACATTACACAAATCTCTTCTCATGACCACAACTTCATACTTAAAGATATGCATAAGACATTCCCAAACCCAATCAACAACCATCTACACATCTTATGAATTTGACCAAAAAAAACTTTGGCCCCTTCTCTCATGTGACAAATAGTTACAATTTCTTTTTGTTGAAATTACTTCACAATAACATAAGATCCATATGGCCTTTTACACTAACAAAGTAGACAACACATTTTCCTTAGCTTCATAAAATGAAACCATTCACACATCACAAAACGACAACTTCATCACCGTGCTCAAATTCCCCTAAGGGTTTTTATCACTTCCACAACCATTCTTACTATTTATCATGATTATTTTTACAAGTAAAATTTCTAGGTCTTTGGAAACCTAGAAAAAATTACATTACAAAAGTGTTAACAATTTCCCATAAACATTCATCTTGCAAGTTTGTTATTCACACACCTCTTTTATTTTCTTTTAATACACATTAAACCAAAACCATAACAATAAAACAAAAAAATTAGTTCAATTCATTGACCTTCAACACACCACCAACTTCCCCCATAAATGTTACCATTCAACCACATAAGCATGTTCTCCACCATCACAGCAATACCACACCATTCAACAATCCAAAAAAAAATTAACAATTTGATGATGGCATTTTAGTTCCTTCACTATTATTGTTCATTTGCAAAATCACGCTCACTAAACAAAAGTTGTTATTATAAACCAATTTCAAATCAACATTGCCTATGGTCTACCTCTGGACAACCATATCAATAGTGTTAGTGATCACTTCATTTGGTGATAACCTCCATGAAGTTGTTGATGTAAAATCTACTTCCCTTTTTTCACTTGCCATTACACATCACACTTAATTATTCAATGAGTTGGGGAAAAAATGTGCAACTTTCTAACATGATTAAAAAGTAGAAAACAACATGTTACCTAAGCTTTTTGTTTGGCCCATGGGTCATTACTTGGGAATACCATTGGATTTCTAAGGGAAAGATGATCAAAAGCTATAACATCTTGTTGAAGAAATACAAGATCAAATTACAAAAATGAATTTATTTGAATAAAGCATAAAAACATGATCAAAGATGTAATATTCCTCCAATGTCGGAAGAAAATTATGATTTATAAATCACTTTACACTAACATTTTAAAAAAGTTATTAGGGGTGCAAAATAATAAGGCAACAAGCCCATCAAGTAATGTACATAAATAATTGAAGCATTTGTAATTCATCTTGAATTCCCTGCCCAAATCCATCAAAACACACGATCGTTTTTACCCCAAATTAACCATATAACAATAAAAATCCTTGGTTTAGGTTGGACAAGACAATAAGTGTAGGGTAATGAGCAAGGAGTGAAGTGTTTTCGAAATAAAAGCCTATAACATCAAATTTTGGTATTTAGAAATAAAAATTGTAAAACCTAGGGTAAAATGATGGGTAAAAATGAGTCATAAATAATAATCGTTATGAGCCTTATGCATAATGATCTTTTTTGATTCATTACCTTTTGTGTTTAGATTCATTATAGAGTATAGTAGCTTAAGGTATTTTGGCCCCTAGGTAATAATATTAGGTCTATTTTTATATGAGGATTTTTGAGAGATGATATTTTGGCTTGCGTTGAAACTTAAGATTAGTTACAGAGTTATAATACCTTGAAGGATTTTGGTTTGTTTTAGAGGATTTTTTTAAGATTACATTTTTGGATGGTGAAATATTTGAGTTTCCATAACTCTTCTTTTGCCTTAATAAGATACTTTTTTAATGTAAATGGCAAGGCCACAGTGTGACACACCCCTTGTATTTCCTTGCCTCCGCAAGCATTCCATTTATTGAAATGTCGGTGTATTTCTTATGCTTTGTAAGCATATCTGCAAGTACACTACAACAAAAGGACCAAGGCTTTATTTGCATTTGATTATCTCACATGTTGTTGTGGACTCAAATTTTGTCACAAACATACAAACATTTTGAGGAGATCCCAAATTTGATTAAAAATGTACTTTGTCAAAACCTCCAAATACATTGAAAACCCTAAACCCCCAAACCCTAATCTGTTTGCCAAACACCCACATTATGTGGTACAAGGGCTTTGATGGGAGACTTGAGAGTCAGAAGAGACACAGAGACAGATCAAATGACGCTTTGACGGAGAGAGAGTCAGAGCAATTGAAGCTTTTGATGGAGAGAGATAGGTACAGAGAGACAATTTAGAGAGATTGACCAAATGAAGCTTTCATGGAGAAAGATTCAGAAAGCAATTGAAGCTTTCAGTAGAGAGACACAGACAGAGAGACAGTTCCGAGAGATTGACCAAATGGAGCTTTGATTGGGGGGAGAGACAGAGATCAAAGCTGACCAATTGAAGCTTTCATGGAGAGAGACAGACACAGAGAGACAGTTCAGAGAGATTGACCAAATGAAGTTGTGATTGGGGGGGGGAGAGAGAGATCAAAGCTGACCAAATGAAGCTTTCAATCAAGAGCTTTGAGGTGGAGGGAGAGAGCTACTGCAGCTTCTGACAATGGGGCCAAGTCTCCAGCTTCTGTCTTGTCTTTAAGCTTGAAGAGCATTAAGATTGGAATCAGATCATCTCCTCCATCTCTCCATTATTATAAGCGCCGTCTACCGTGCAGCTCTCACCGAAAGGAACGCAGATCTGAAGAGCTTCAAGGTGTTTCCAGAGCTCTGGCATGAACATTGATGTCTGTAATCTATCTCAGAAAAGCGTTTCCTCGAAGATTCTTCAACCACCGCTCTTAGTTTCTTACAATTCTGCTCGTTTCCTTCTCTGCTTCCGGCATTTGCTGTCCCTATTTGTTCTCATTCTCGCGCATCTTTCGACATAAGTTTTGTACGCGGGTGACGAAGAATGATTCTCATCCGGGAAAAAGTTTGAAGACGATGTCCAACTTCCTCTCTTCCCAATTGCAACAGCGGATCGTCCAATGGCACTTCCTCCCAGGTGCATCATCATAGGTTCTTCACGGAATCGATCACAGGTGCTAAGGGACCTCCAGGGATGCACACAAGAAGAAGAACCAGCGCAGACAAGGCTCCGAACACAGAAGGAAAATGCCACAAACCCGCGACTTCTTCGATCACCCCGGAGCTCTGTTGCATCAGCCCCGGGACTATCACCACACTGATGATCAGAAAAAGTAATAAAGAGAGAATGAAGAATGGAAACATGTCAATCTGCGTGGGGGAGGACGCTCAAAAAACGCATCTCCAAAGAAGCAAACCCTTGTGAACAATATTGATGGAATGAGCAAACTCCTCCCGATCTATATCAACGATCTGCTCGCATCTGCGCATGCAGCAAAACCTGAGCTCTGACCAGGTGAGGAAGGGGCGAATGCACACAGAAAAGAGTCGCGTCCTCCTTCTCTCAAACTGCAAAACCACAAAATGTCAGGTACCCAAGCTTTGCTCCAACCCTGCTGCAAATCTGCACTTGTAGCAGACCTCAGAAAACTGGCTGATCTACAGACAGACACACAGAGAGGGGGGGGTGGGGGGGAAACAAATTTCTGAGCAAATCACAAAATGTTCCAATGAGACGATCTGAATTCTAATGCTCCTTTAAGAAGATGAACAAACTCAAGTATTTAATTATTTATTACTTAGAGACACTTCTCTGGGAGGAATCTGCAAAGCAAACAATAAGCCAAAAACAAAAGCATGGAGCTTGTGGAGAGAGTCTAGCCATGAGGACCAAAATTGTGAGAAAGTTTTGTTTCTGGCAGTTGAGGATGATCACTTGGCTGTTTCTGTGTCGGTGGGCCCATTATTGTTTGTCTGCATTCAATTTGGCAAGGTGGGTACTTGTTTGCAACTGCTTCACCTTATAGAGTTTGCTTCATCTTATAGAATTTCATGCTGCTAAGTTCATCAAATTTTCAGTTTACTAGTACAGCAGAACAGGCATTGATCCTATGGTATGATCAGTGGGAGCATCATATCTTTCTAGCATTCTAGGTAGCTGGCAACCTCAGCAAACTGTGTATTTTTTTGAAGGAGTCAATAATAACTTAGAGAATACTCATTGCTCCCCTCCATAGCTCCATGCACTCTCCATACCTTAGAATATTTGTGGACAATTTTTTTCACCAGGTGCTTTGATGCCATATTCACTATCTTTCTGCTGGTGGTGGTTGTCCATAGCCTATAGGAGGGTTGCTAGAGGACAGTGCACCCGAAAGAGTTGACCTCAAAATGCAGATTCCTTCGAGGATATTCTTTGTTCATAGTTCCATCCACAAATGGATGGGACAATTTCACAATTTCACAGCCATTTAAAAAGTTGCTATATGTGCCAAAAATTTGGCAGTTGATCTTAGGCTATCTAATCTCCAAATAATCAAATCACCTTCTATATAATAGGTATGCAAATTCCAGGTATGGTGTATAATATTATATGATTCAGTCAACTATTTTCCTATGTAAAATAAACTATCATTCACTATACATTTATTATGTTGCAAAACCTTATTACGTTGATAGTTTGACCAGTTTGCAAGTTGCTTGTTAGAACCCAATTTAGAAATCTCTTTGTGAATGTTGGTTTTACAACAAACACAACAGTGAAGCAAATCAGCCCCTAGAGCTTTTTTTTATTACAACCACCCATCAAAAGTATAGAGCTCACACATGATCCTGTGATGCCCTTAAAGCAGCCCCACCAGCAAGCTGCAACTGCCATGCCAATGCTGAGCTCCAGATGCTGAGGGTGTAGGGCACTAAAATGCAACCCTGCCAGCTCACTCAGCTCAGCATACAATACCAGTTAGCCTCTGCAAAAGGTTGTTGTCTCTCTCACTTGCACAGAGGATCTGAAGCTTAGCAAAGCGCCCTTGCAAACTAGTCTACAATGATTATACTTTAAAAATCAGAATAGAAAGAACAATAATAGAAAGAGACATGGCAAGACCACCAACGAGTCAATTCACGAGCTTATACTGAGTTGTTTGCTAAGATAACTGTTGTTTCATACTTGGGTTGCTATGTGACATCTTACTTAGTGACTAGCACATGTCACTCTTGAAATTTAATATCACCAACATGTAGTGGAGTTGCTCTTAGAGCCATGTAAATAATAAAATAATATTGTTTTTTGTGCATGCATATCTACCTCTTCTAAGCTTAATTACATCACTCCTTTCTTCTACCCACCTACATGATATGAAAAGGCAAATTAACACATCCCATTTCATGTCCGTGTTATGTATAATTTAATAACTTACCTCTTTCATGCCTTTCTATGTAACCCTGTTCCCGTGCACATCCACATGTACATAAAACATTTGACATAAATAATGATGAACTATTAAGAATCATATGGGAGCATACAAGGAAAAATAAAAATGAAAGAAAGGGGATTTTGCTCAATTTGGAATTGTTACAATAATAAGAGCATCTCCACCTATGCCCTTATTTGGACTTACAAGTGTTTTATCACATCCAACACAAAGTGCTGATTATTTCCCTATCCCCTCCCATAACCATGAAAATTAGACAATGTAAAGCAAGAGACTATTTGAAGCCAATCAAAAGTCCTCAATTTGTTTTATTAGCTCATCTGGTGATCATTGCAACTTGTGCAGATTTAATCTACAAGTCCAAAGTCCCAACTCAGTTTCAGGCTATTTAAAGAACTTTTCTTCATCCAACATATTGTGTACAAGCCTTTATTTGGCTGCTGGATGGAAACCCTTTTACCAAGGTAAAGAAAGTTTGAAGAATTTGGATTTTGTTTTAATTTTCTAACTAAACAGTCTCACATTTCTTTCTTTTTTTAATATTTCTTGAGAGAAAACTTCTCTAAAGCCATTCAAGAGCTATTCTATCAGAGGTGTGTTTGAGCAGCAAATTTACTCCCTGTGGTAGCCAGAACAATCCAATCTTAAACCCTAAAACTTGAAACTCCCTTCTAACAGTACCTAAGTGATTAGTGCTACCTATCTTAGTGGGTAAGTATCATAGCTAGGTACGTCAAAAAGCTAAGTGGTTGTTACTAAATAGGTAGGTAAGTAGGTTAGGCACTTGGTGGCTTACTAGGTAGGTAGATGCATGTGGATGGTTAATCCATAACTAACCATCATACAATGAAAATGTGTTTCCAATCCACACACCATCCATCCTAGGAAGTGCGCTAGTGGGAGTTGGTTCACTTTGGCTGTTCTAGAGTCTAGAACCACCTTTTCAATTGTGAAAATGTTAGATTACTCGTCAAGGAAGAAGGGATTTCATATATCCAAATTGAGCTTGAACCCCACGTTGCAAAGAATTATTACCCCATGCCTTACGAACTAGGTATCCCTTCACTTGGGTGTACAACACATTAACACTATAATTAACTTGGAGCTTAAGATGGGGAATAGGTAATGTTCAAGCATACCTAGATATAATTACTGAGTAACTTAGAACTAGCTGAAAAGACCGAGTACTTTGGACTTTTACCTTGAGAAGTATTTCAAGGAAAGCAAATGATTTAATGTTCCACTCACTTCATGAATCTACCATATCCTTACCATGGATTGGGGCAGGTTCAAAAAATCTTTATCAAATAATTAAATAGTTTTGAAGATTTTGGAAAGTGGGATATTCCTGAATATTCCAAACAATTCTCTATTTTCCTTCACAAGATTTTATTCTTTGGAAAAAGTTAGTTTTGGAAATTTCAACATTTGTACAAATTATATAATTAATGTTGAAGCTGCCAAGGTACTATGCTAGGCATCTACCATGCAATTTTGGTTCTATTGTGTTTTTAATTTTATATTCAGAAATACAAATTGTTGTGTATAAAGTAAATTGAGGTACTATGAAGTGCAATTATGTTTACTATTAAATAAATTCAACATAAATATCATGGCATGAAACTCGTGTATTTTTTCACCTTTGTTTTTCAAGAGGCTAGTATATGTAACGATGCAAGAAAGATTTAGTATCAAACATCACGAACCCAATCAAGCATCCTAGAAAAAAAGGTGTTTACTGTGATCATGCTCTTTCCTCTTCACCAAGAAGGAAGGCTCTCAAAATTATCAAGTGGACTCTTCAAATATTCAAGATAATAACACTCACAATCTTTCCCTCTAGGCCACAACAGAATCTGAATATTGGATCTTTCTACATTCCCATTTTTTGCTTGATGAACCCAAAAATTATTGCTTGCATTGTCAAAGTCATTGTTTGTGTTTGCAATGGAGCTTCCTTTGTTGAAGGGAGGGTCAAAAGAGGATGGGACCCAAATTCCAAGCATTTGGCCTGACTATGGCCATCAATGAAGAAACCAGAAGGCGAATGCTTTAGATAATATTTGGACTTTGTTAGAACTTTCCACAAGGTTTCTTATTAATATTGCAGACTCCCTCTTCTTTATGGAACAGAATTTATCTACCAGGACATGTCTTCCAGGATGTAAAGCAAAAATGAAAACAGCACAAAAGGCACTGATAAAAGGAAATATGAACCTTCTGCACCATTTTCCATTTTCAATATTACAAATACCTCAGCTGTCGCACAGCCTTAGGATGAGGATGCACGTGGCAATCTCTGTCACATTTAACTTGCCTACATATGGGTATTTCTACCAGTGTGGTACCTCCTTAATGGTCGAATGGAAGTTCTGACGTGTCCTTTGACAGATGGTTGTACCCAACAGCAGTTTCTGTGTAGAAGCAATTGGGGTCATACATTTCCTACATGGTACATTGACACACTGAAAGACCTAACACCATAATCCTGTGTGTACACACTAAATTATAACCAACAACCAGGAGCTGCAGAGTAAGCAACTCTCTTCAGACCTGACTATCCAAATCTGGCAATCACCTTTGCACCTCCAAAGATTCTGCCCTATTTACCTATGTGAAGACCTATGTTATTTTTGTTGCAGTTTCAGGGGGCAGAGCAAGGACCTTTGTAGATCTAAAAACCAACAGCAGTACCACGATGAACAATTCCCTTCACATAGACCATGCCTTGTTCTCATCTGCAGCCCACAACAGATCCCAATCACCATGCTTCACATTAGGAGGCCTAGACTTGAGAAAAGGTCTCCTGACATTCTTCACATAGGTTCATAAATCCATCATCAGCACCAGCAGGTGTGTAGAACCATTTGAGGGCAAGGTGGACACAAACTTTCATACAAAATGTACACCCACATTTTGCAGCACAGCAGCGATACTTCCCCTCAAATGCAATTATGTTTAACAGAGATATGATGTACCTCATTAGACAGTAGGCTACTAGTCTGACACATAACAGAAAGGGAGAAACAAAAGATGCAACACAGGAGGTAATGAATGAAGGGTGGGGCTGCTCTGTAACTCAGCAATGATCTAGCCACTTTGAGATGATGTACATGAGGGAGGAACACAGCAAGATAGCAAGACAACAAGAGCTCAACAACTTAAACAATGGACATGCATCCCAGTTTATACACCTACCTGGCATGTGTTTTGACTATGTAGGAACAGGATGGTTGAGCTTGGTGCAGTCAAATGGACCCAGCTCTCTCCCATTCTTCCGCACCTGCACAGTTGAGTTCATGGAATCATCTCCTGTGTATTGATGGGGTCCATAGATAGTGAAGGTAATTTCACAGATATCACTAGTGAGGAGCATTTGAAAGTGTGAGTAGTATTTTCACTTACAGGAGACCAAGGATTACGCTCCAGAGAAGCCTTGTCTGTAGGTGAATTTTTCACTGGTCCATTCTTCCTTTCCAAGCCTTCCTGAGAAAAGGGGTATGAGTTGTGAGTGAAAGAAAATTAAGGGAAGCAGTGCATCTTTGAGCAAAGTTCATGATTGAATGAATTGATTAGGAAGTTCTCAAAGTTGTACCGGTCCTGCTGCCTCTAAGGCACAAATCCTCTCCTCTAATATAGGCAGGGGTGGTTTTAGCTCTGCTTCACATGCATTGCTCGAAGACTTTGACCAGCGCCTATGACCAGATCTAGGTGTTCCTTCATTCTCCTGCTCTGATCCACGCACTGACATAGGTGATAATGTGAGCCGGCTCACTGCTTTTTTCGCAAAAGAAAATAGTGAACCTTTCTCCTTCTTGCCTGACCCACGTCCATCTGCTGAGTTCAGCCCCACTAATGGACTTCGATCAGATGTCTCATAATCCGTGGCCATCACCTTTGGAGATGGAGTTTTCATGAGACCACCATGATAAACTGTCTGTGTCTTCTCAGGAAGTTGCAACTCTGCCTCTTGGTCCAATGCAGGGTTTGGAGACACAGATTTTAAGCCTTCTTTCTTGGGATCAGGCCCCTTCACCAAACCTGGAATAGCAGCTCCTAGAACAGGCCAGTCTGACCAATGAGATCCTGGGCTCTCTAACTCCACTACCTGCTTTTTCATTTTCTCGGATGAGCCTTCGGGAGTGCAGTTCTGTGATCCCCCAGTGCCAGTTGCATGCAACTGCTCACTTACTGCCTGGGCCTGAGAAAGCTTGTCCAATAGCTGAGAACAACCTGTGCCATCTGTTGGTTGGTTGAAGCCAATGAGACTGCCATGGTCACCATATACAGGGGTCAGGCTGAAGAGCCTTGCTGAATTTCCACCACCATCCCTGCTGCTTGGGCAGCTTGGTTGCCATGCCTTCTTCTCTCCAGGGGACAGAGCATATTTGGCAGCTGCTGGTGAGTTGTTGCTTGGAGTTCCCATTCCTGACAAAACCTCCTGGGCACACCTGCTACTTGGAGAATCATAATGCCAAGTGTGCTTGGTTCCAGGATTTTGACAGTCCTTCTCTGCAGGTTGATGGGGAAGAAGTTTTGGTGATAATCTGTCAATTTTCCTGCTGTTTGAAAAGCTTGAGGACCTGAACTCCTCCCATTCACTGTTATGAAGACAATCATGTGCAGCTTCTTTCTTTGGTTCATGAGATTTCAGAAGCCCTTCACCAGCCACATTAGCATGTATGCTGCTTGTTCCCTCTAACTGTTCCTGCCGAGGGAGTTCTTGATCTGGTGCCCCATTATTGCCAACAGCAAAACTTGATTGAGCTCCAGAACTTGCATTCCACCTTTGGTGTGGAATACCTCCAGTGTTCAACTCAAGATCTGACATTTCTGCAGGAGTTGAGCTAGCCTTTAAAGAGCCAGTTGCAATGGGCACTTTAGAAGAGCTTGGATTTGCTTGAACACGTACACGACTTGGTTCACAGTTTGCAGTTCCTGATGTAGGTTTTCTTCCAGCAAGTGAATGGGGTTCAGCAACCTTGCTTCCTGAGCCCTTTTGAGGTGACTGCCTGGTATTTTTGTCAGATTGACTGCAAGAGGACACGAGACGAGCCTTTGGTGAAGTTGGAGCAGATGCAACACCCATTCTCACATGTGGAGCAGAGGGAATAGCAGATGTCGTCCTCCCCGAAGGCAATCCTTGATGAAGTTGAGAAAGTTTGCCTGGAAAACCATTGCTGGAAGGAAGTGGAGGCTTATCCACAGAGAAACCATATTGTGACCTGTTATTTTGAATTGTCTGCATTGTATCTGGCAATGGTTGATTGACAGTTTGAGGCACTGTTGTTGCCCTTGCCTGCATTCCCAAAGACAAATTCAAGATGGTGTTTACATCTGTTGGAGATAGTCTGCATATCTGAGCATCAATCACAAGCAGATGTGGTTACAAACCAGGAAGACTTGGGTTCATGACTTACTGAGTCAAAGAAGCCTATTTTAGGTGAGGGTTTGCGGAGACCAGTAGGCTTGGCAGGATAGGCAGGTTCTGTCCTGGGAGGCACATCATCACTTGCAGGGCTAGGTGCAGGATTTTGAAGTACAGAAACAGATATTGAACTTTTACTCCTTGTCAGAATGGGAACTTGTGCACTTGAGTCCTTGGAAGCTGGGGGTGAGGCACCTCCTTTACCACCTTTAGCATGTGGCATGTCCCTAACCCCTTTTATACCCTTCTCTGATCCTGCTGGTGCACTGGGGTTGTTCACTCTGATGCTTGACCCTTTGGATTCAGGAATGGCTGGCAAGCCTTTCAACTTCTTTGAGGCAGCAGGAATTTTTCCAGAAGAAAGCACTTGCTCTGGCAATGTTGGTGTGCTTGCTTTCTGTCCTCGCCCTGTCACATCACAATGTTGTTTGAGACAAGACCACCTCACAACCTCATTTGAGCAATTATCAAAAGAAGTGCACAGATCTGCCAGTGCTCATTTTGCATAGATTGAATTCCACTTCACCACAACAGGGAAAGACACACTTGTTTGTCAAATATCAAAAGTCAACACTAATGGTATGAATATGGATTACCTGATATCACTTTCCCAAGTGTGTCCTTCACTTTCCTGGACATGGATGAAACTTGACGCGAGAGTTTAGAAGAAGGTGAACCATGTAAAGATGATGCAGACATGCTGCGCAGCAGGGGCTTCCCTCTCTGCATCTGCTCCACTACTTTCTCCTCCACCTTCTTGTTTGTGTTCCCAGTCAAGGAGACATGTATGGACTGTCTGTGTAAGCAAAAATCAGCACTACCAACAGCAATACATTTGTCCTTAAGCTGTAAATATCAAGGCAAAACGTGACTTAAGAAGAGCATGGTCTAAAAGCACCTGCTGTGCTAAACAAGAGAACACATGGAGGATATGAAGAACTCAGGGGCCGTAGCTGTGAGTTTTTCTGGATAGAAGCATGTTGGGCAAAATTTGAGGCAGATCTTGCTTGCTGCACTTCCATCTCTACGGTGCCAGATGCCTTGATCTGCCATCCGCAGAAGTAAGAATACTATAGCAATGCACTAAACTCAAATTTACTATGGCAAATAAAGGTCGTGCATGAGAGGCACAAGGCACGCATACATTTGAGGTGATTCCTTTCATGTGTTCAGCTGCATTGGGAAGAGTGAGCATGGCATTTGAGTTGACTTTGATAGCTGGTTTTACTACCCCTGGCATTGCAGTTGGCATTAGAACCAAGTTGGCCCCATAAGCTTGGGCCACTGTGTTTGACGAAGATAGTCCCCTATCTGCACAGATAGCCAGCCAGAAGGTTACAGAATTCACCCCTCCCTACCTTGATCCATCAAACACTGATAATCACAAAGCCACATTGTCAAGATGGAAAGTACAACATGACCAAATATTGACCATAAATAAGTGGCACCCACCATCATATGTCTGGGATGCAATAGCAGTGGTCAAGATGTCAGTTGCAGGCAAGTTTTCCTCCTTGTTATCAGCAGTCATCACAACTTCAAAGGGGTCAATTGAAAGTTCTTGTGGGTCATCCCAAATGGTGCTTAGCTCTGGCATTGGCAGTGGCTTTGGAGTGTTAGATGCAACTGCAAATAGCTCATCATTGTCCAACACACCTGCATTTGTAGATCAAGCAAGGCTATCAGCACCATATACAGCTAAGCCTTTCATTCACCTTGCATCCACCTTGTCTGCAACTTAAAGAAAATTTTGCAGTTCTTTGCTTTCGGTTCTGAGTAAAGCCAAGATAGATAGATCGTACCCTCATCTGTAAAAAAGGCCTTATCCCATGCTAAGGACTTGCGCAAAGCTGTGGAACGCCCTAATCTATTTCTTCTGCGGCCAACAGCTTCAGCTCCCGGCTTTGCTTGTGAGTCCCCCCAAACTCTCTGAGGCTCTTGTGTATCGATATGGTTGCTGCCAACGTGCTGACTTTGAAAGCTGAACCCATTCTCTGGAAACATATTTCAGGATATAATGTCAATGCTGGCAGAGATGAAAGATTTTCAGTCCTAACCCTCAACCCTGAAATCTATTTGGAAAAAGGTCAAGAATCAGGTCATCTTTGCAGAATTCCATGTACTTCTGGCAGGAAGGAACTCAGAGAGAAAAAAATTTGGGACAAAGGAGAGAACACTTAATCAAGCACCACAAGTCATGAGACCTCATCAACAAGCAGTAGATGATGACACCAGGTTGCTAAAGAGCTACGGTCCCTACTGTGTTCACAAACATGTTAAGAGGTATGCATTGCAGAAAAGGCTGAAAATAAGAATTGGGTCCAACTGATGAAATTCTAGTTCAACGTCGTTCTCTTTGTCTACTGTTGCAACAGCCAAAAAAATTCGAGGAGTTCGGTTAAACCATAAGAACTTTACCCACAAAGAACCCTCTAGCCGCCCCCTTGATGCCTAAAAACCCTAAAACCCGCACCTGTAGCATTAGGAGCTGCAGTGGTGGTGGTGGTGGTGGTGGAAGAACTCCGGTGATCTGCAGCACCACGGACGGCCAACTCCGGCAAGATACGCACCGAAGAAGCAGCAATCGACTGCTCTACCGACTTCCCTCTGCCCACATTCCACACATCCTTCTCCATCGTCCCTTCGTGCTTCTGCTTCTTGTTCTTCTCCGTCTCCTTTTCCTCCTCTTCCAAAAGCAAATCATCATCCTCCATCGTGATATCCAACAACGCCGAATCACTGACACCACTACGACTGAAATTCATAACTGCCGCTCGTCGCAGCAGCATTTTGCCCGCTACCATCGATGACAAAAGCTCCGATCAGCCGAGAGACGCAAACCCCCGAAGTGTCGAGTACGCAGTTGATGCGCACCATCCCTCAATTGCGACTTCACAGTTTTTTTTCGCAGTTTGAAATCGAAGGTACTCAAAAGAGCCGTTGGGATTCAGTTTTGTAAAAAACCAAAAGGTAAAACGCATTTTCTGGAGAGTCAGAAAAATGGTCTTCAGAAGAAGTCGGGTAACTTACCCTCTCTTTTACCCCAAAAGAAGTGGGAAGAAAGAGTCTGGATCTAGAGCAAGTATTGTGCGGGTATTTGGTTTTGTTTATAACCCCCGGTTCTCACTTTTTTACCGCAAAAAAGAGGTGGGAAGCAAAGAGCCTGGATCTAGAGCAAGTGTTGTGCGGGTATTTGGCTTTTTTATAACCCCCGGTTCCCTTTTTTACCGCGAAAACAAGTGGGAAGAAAGAGTCTGGATCTAGAGCAGGTGTTGAGCGGGTATTCGGTTTTGTGTGTAACCCCCGGTTCCCCCCCCCTTTTTGTTACCGCCAAAAGAAGTGGGAAGAAAGAGTCTGGATCTAGAGCAGGTGTTGAGCGGGTATTTTGTTTTGTGTGTAAGCCCCGGTTCCCCCGCCTTTTTGTTACCGCCAAAGAAGTGGGAAGCAAAGAGTCTGGATCTAGAGCACGTGTTGTGCGGGTATTTGGTTTTGTGTGTAAGCCCCGGTTCCCCCGCCTTTTTGTTACCGCCAAAGAAGTGGGAAGCAAAGAGTCTGGATCTAGAGCACGTGTTGTGCGGGTATTTGGTTTTGTGTGTAACCGGTTTCCATTTTTTTACCACAAAAATTAGTGTAAAGAATGAGTACCGACCTAGAGCATTTGTGACCCGGGTATTTGTTTTATAACCTCCGGTTCTAGATCTTGGGTACTTTTTAAAAGTGAAAGAATCGTTGGTTTTGGTAAGATTTTCAAAAACTGAAACGATCCACGGTTTTCAGAAGAAACCCTTCAAAACTGTGGGTTTTTCCTTCCTTTTTTTTTGGTTATTTCAGAATGGTGGTTAAAAATAGGTACGTATATCGGCACCAGTTCTCTGATTTTTTTTCTGACAACAGCGGTTTCACGAGATTCAAGCACCACCCTACCCTGATAACCGGCGGGGGTTCGGCGTCCTTTCTTCTACCCGCACACAACAGTAGTCTAGAGACGGTGTCAGAGAGTTAGAAATTTTTGGTATGTGTCCGTTTCTTGAAGAAACAGTTTTCTCAGTTTTCCAACAAGTCTGAAGTTTGAACTTGTGAACTTATGTGTGTAATTAATTAGGCTACCCTGTTTTGAAGCCTAACATAACCCCAAAAAAAAAAAAAAAAAAACCTAACTGATTTTTTATTTTTCATATAAAATCTATTATTATTATTATTAACCCATACACAGATAGGGGTTATAGGATTTGTGTGTATATATATACAATCTTATAGGTCCTTTTTAATAGGCTCAGGTGTAGTAGGTGTGCAGGAAAAAGCTATTGGCCAATGAGAATTTTGAGAAATGGTCACTTGAATATTTTTTCTCAGTTATCTTCAATGAATGCATAGATAATGCAATAATAGGTATTTGTAGGTCTCAACAAAATTGGGATGACCAATGACATCAAAGGAAGAGGTGCACTTGTTCTTAGTTTTTGGAAGCATAGGTTTTGGCTTAGGCATGAAAGGAAAATTGTATTAGCCAATGAGATTGTGGTGTACCTCTAGGGAAGAGAGCCAGTCATCCGGTGAAGGTTCTTCCAGAAATTGTTGAAGATTCCACTAGGTATTGGGTCGATGAAGAGATTGTCTTGGAGTTCTATGATGAGAAATTTTGGGATGAAACCCTAGGTCAAGGGAACAATATCATCAACCATCAAAAGCAGAACATGACAAGATTTTCGAGAGTTGATGGTGATGTGTAAGGAAATATGGGTTACCATTGTTATTTTTCTCCATGTTTGTTTACTTGTTGGTTATGAGCAAGGTGGGTTTTAATTTTCAATAATGTTTGATGTGTTGTTTTATTTCCTCTTTGGATGCATTTTTGGTGGTGTTGTTATTTTTGCACTATTGTTTTGATGGTCGTCAATCAAGGATAAGACCTTGAGCTAGGGATAAGAGTGAGCCCATCCATTGAAGAAACAAAGCTAAGTACCTAAACAAGTTTCTGTTGACTTTAGTGATTTGCAATGATGACATGGTTTTGGGTTAACTTCTCATGCTTACAATTTGGAAGGAAAATTCTTTTGTGAAGGATTATGTTATAGAATAGTTATGTAGAATTCCGCTATGCCATGGGCTTCCTTAAGAAGAATGCAATTCTAGTAGAAAAAATAGGGGTTGATGACTAAGAAGGTGATGATGAGCTGAAGGGATTTCAAAAGCAGTTATAAAGCATTTCATATTGTTGTTTGTGGGATTCATTATGATTGATTTTTGTTTGGTAGTTCGTTGTTTAAAGAGAGAATTCCCAAAGTACTGGGAACTTTGAAGAAATATCTTGTTCTTACAATAGATTATGGTGTTCTAGGGAATCTTGTTAAAGGGCATAATGTCTTCTTCGTCAAAGTATTTGAAATAGTTTATGTGGAGAGCTGCATGTGGATTTCTTCTATGTCGGATATCACCATGTGTGTAGGTCAAGCCAAGTAAGGTGTTGTTTTTATGGGCAATGAAATCATTAAGGTTTATGATCAAAAGGTTGTTGTGTACAGGGTTTGGCCATTCTATGTTTTTGGGAATTGGGGTATAAGTATGGGAATTTAGGAGCCTATGACAAATGAAAAAGCTATGAATAACTTGTTGAGCTCGTGAGAATGAAATTGGAGCAATCTAATTCTTGGAAACCTATGAACTAAATGCATTGTTTTGACACCAAGTATTTGGATATACATCATGTGATGTTCATGTTGATTATAGTACGTCTTTAACTTTGAACTTGTCAATTTTTTATTTCATCAATGTTCCATTAACCATGAAGGAAGTGTGACCCCCTTGTTTTTTGTTACAGTTCCAAAAACTATAATTTGATCATGCAGCTTGTTCATATTGTTTAATTTTGTAGGGATCGAACTTATTACTATTGGGAAACAAACATTGGAGATTTGACAACCAACCTCAGGCCAATTGGAAGTGTTCCAAACAAGAAGTTGTTCTAAAAAACAAATACCCAAGATTGGAACAAACAAAAATATGGTTTGGAATGCCAGTAAAAAACAAGTTGTTTTTACAAGTCCAACAAGTGAAAGAAAACGAGATTGTCAATTTCAAGTTCCAAGTGGTTCAACTTTTTGCATGTTACCATTTGTGGATAGTAGAAGGATGGGATTCTGACCTAATGGTGCATTGCGAGAACTTATTCCACTTTTTTTTCTATTTTTTTTCAACCATTTGCTTAGAAAACTTCTAGAAAATAGTGATTACATCAAGACGGTCTTATGTGAAAGGTTATAGTCTAATAATATTGCAAATATCATCGTGAATTTGAAGTTATTGAAGCCATAAAAGAAGTGAAGACTAATGACGTCTCACAATTTGTATAAGGTAGATTTGCTTTATTTAGTTCCTATGTTGATATGCATGTAATAGGTCAAGCTTTGCATCATGTATAGACATGACAAATGGTTTTTTTAAAGAAAAAATGTTTATGGGGGATAAAGCAATTCTTGTTTGTTGAGAAGATTAACCTTTTTGTGAATAGCAATTATTAAATTCAATCAAGTTTGGTGCTAGCATTTGCCACAAGCATGTGGGGCTCTATGAAACAATCCTTGTGAATTCAACTGTGGGAATTTGAAGAAAAGGCATTGTAGTTTATAGGGCAAGCTTGCCAAGGCAAATCCATCTCACAAATATTTTAATGTCAAGATGAAAGTTTGTTTGTGTATTATTTACATACATTAAAGTCTTGTTGTTCCCAAAATTGTTGTGGCAATTTCATAGATACATATTTGCATGAAAGTTCAAACCATAGTGCCTAAGTAGTGTCACTTGAAATTCAAAAAAAAGTTTAATTGAATTTTTTTCAAGATTTGTGGCAAGGTTTTTGATGTTTAATTACTTAGTGCCTAACATCCAAGTTTGATCTTATACCACATGTGACTTGACTCTATCCAAAATAAACGACTTTGGTTATGGTAACATGAATGGTAGGATCAATACATAACCTATATGAACTTAGTTGATTTTTTTTGGATCTTGAATTTATAGTGTTCTCTATAGTGGTCTTGCAACCCTAATTCTTTCATCTAATTACCCATTTCTAGGTCGAAAAATTTGTCAATGTTTTTAGCGATATATGTAATAAAATGTTTGGTGATGTTGAAAATATAATGAGTTATTGCAAATCTAATCTTGGAAATTTGTGCATTTAGAATTCAAAGAAGGAGGGATAGAAAGAATTATTTTGGAGGGAAATTCATGGAACGTTGATGTCATCACATGTATACAATTTTTTTAGTATATGCATTGGTCAAGAGTTATGTTTTTATTGGAAAGAAGGTTCATTCACTCCTAAGTTATTGCAATAGTATTTAACTATTACAAATTTGTATCTAACAATGTATTCATGCATTTCAATGCATTGTGGACAAGTGAGGGAAAGTAAAGAAAGAAAGGGTGGGCATGTTGGATAATTGCATCACAAACTTTCTTTAAACTTGATTGAGCTAATGTTCAAAGCACCCCATTGCCATGTATGGACAATAGGGACTTATTTTCACATATACCATGGATAGGGTATGTGATACCTATTCTTATGCATAATTTGAGTGTAACAACACAATATTCTTGAACTTTGTCATATCCAATATAGATATATCATTAGTTCGGTTCTTATTGTTGAAATATATGTGGACATGTTAAAATTTTGCAAAGTTACTTCTTCAAATTGCACCAAAAGATGAACCATTAATGTGCATTCCAATTACCAAAAGTTAAAGGTTTTATGCAAACTATGCCATTGCCACAAGCATTGGGTGAACTTTTCGTTGACTTGTGAACTACCATGGGATCTCCATGTTTTCCAAAGAAATAGAAGCTACACCTCTTCTACTTGTTGAAACTACATGGTAGTTTTATAAGGTGGGTGGAGATCTTTAGGAATTGTTCATGATGAAACAACTAAAAATTGATTCTTCACGGTATATATGAATTATGGTTGGTAAAAAAAAAAAAAAGTTGTAATGAATGGAACAATCAAATCACCTTCTTAGAGTTAGAGTTGGATGCAATATCAATTTGACCATGAAAGTTTCACCAATAATGTACTCTAAATTTTGACATCTATCTATGAAAAAAGATAGTTTGTTTTCTTTTGTTTTGTAGTTATGAAATCCACCAAATCGAGTGCAAAAGTTCTTGATTCAAAATTAAGTTAAATTGTAGCTAAAAGTTTTGGAGGAATTGGAATGTGCCTTTGGTGTTGTTTGAAATATCTTGATGAGCAAGATTTAATGGAAATTATTTGGTAAGATTTCGATTCAAAATGTGGGAGATATTGATTTAAAAGTGATTTCGACCGTTGAAAATTCAAATAAATTCCAAAAAACTAGGTTTTGGAAGGAAAAATCAATTGAGGATGTGGTAACACTTGAATGTCTACCATACAATTCAAGAGAAGGAGTTGTGATGTGCCTTTGGTGTTGTTGGAAAAATCTTGATGATTCATATTTAATGGAATTTATGTTCTGAGATTTGGACTTAGGATGTGGGACAAATTATGTTGATAGGTTGGGTTCACGTTATTTTGTAATGGGTTCACATTTGCAAGTCTAATATTCAATTCAAATAAATGCTTTCCTTTCATATTTGATTCTTAAAAAATGGGATATAAATATATTGTATACCTTACAAAATAATGTCATATGTTGTGTCCACCCTACATTAAAACGAGTTCACATTTGGGCCAATGGCATAGGCCACACTAGTACATGTTAAAACAATACTTATTTATGCTTTTCATAGATTATTTTGTTCTTTCAATAAACAAAAAGGTAGTTTTCTATATCATCAATATTAGCTTTGTAACAATTTTTTATAGCAAGGATCAAAATATGCAAGAGAAAGAACTAGTATAAAAAAGGTAGATTATATGTAGGTGGATTATTTGATCTCGTCAAAGTTTGATTTATTATCCCTATTAATTTATTTATTTTGTGTTTTCTTTCAAACTTTAAGTGTGTAAATTGAAATTATTGATAAATAGAGATGTATTTTTGTGGTTTACAAAAATGTATTGCAAGAGCCTTTAGTCCAATGATGAATTCTACATGATTTGCCATGGTTCAAATTGTAGCTTCTCTAAAATTCCATGAAATTAATCAATCAAATTTGATTTTGAGGATGTATGTGTATGTAGGTTCAAGGCATGAACATGGGTGGTGCCAAATTTAATCCCATAACAAGTATTCTAAAGCAAGTGACAAGAGTTTGAAGGAGAAAGGAATTGAAGCATTTTGAAAAGGAAATGGTGATGACCTTGGGATTGGTCAAAATCATTTTAATCTTATATTAATTATTTGTTGATATTGTTGCCAAATCCAATATATATATATATATCCTTATGCATGAGATTATTGTTATCTATGAGAAGCCTTGATGCATTATTTGAATTTATATTATTTTTAAGACATAATCATTTTCCTTTCTTCTACTACAAGTATTAGTGTTTGAATTATGAAGACTTTGTATGTGTTATCAATAATTGATGAGGCCCTTTCTTGAAGTTTGTAATTTTTTATATCTCGATAAGTTACCACAAGGGAAAACGATTATTTACTTGTTCCTCCTTTAAAACAATTCGAATTGATGTTATTTATAAGACATTATCATTTATTTGTTCTACTAGATGTGTTTGGTCTTATGTTCCATTTCAACAAGGTGTCACAAGGTATTATACATCTTGTAAGTATAATTAGGTGTTTAGAACTCCAAGTTCCAACTTATGACTGAACATCTTTTTGGTTATTAATGACATATACATAAGGAAATAAAGCCACATTGGAGTTATCATTTGGCAATAGTAATGTCATTAGTCAAATTGCACTAAATAGTTACATTTTGCTTGTTGTTTTCAAGTTGCCCATATTTTGCAATGCAAGTGAAATGCCAAATGAGTCTTGTGATGATTTAGGGAAAGTCCATCTATTGTTGTAATGAACTAATACTTAGATATTGCATGCAAATGACATTTAATATTTATAATAAATTGCATGTCGAGAAATAACATTTTGACTAATAAGTGCATGCATGTTTTTAAACCTTTAATAGTTAGTTTATTGTTTTTTTAAAAAAATTCACTTTCTACCTTGCCAACATTTGTTATTTGATTTTGAACAATCAAATTTGGAAGACGTTGCAATTCTTTCAATATTGTTGAAGACCAAGTGAATTTTAAGTGTCTTTAATGATGTTAGGTGAAAAGTGTAGATAGTGTGTTGCCACAACTGTGATAGACTAAAGGTGATCATGATTTTAAGAACTGATTAATTAGAAGGGAGTAATGTTTGGACAAATGCCAAAAACTAAGTTGTAGTCTATGCAAAGAAAGTTCATTTATTAACACATAAAATAATAAAGTTGGAGCAAATAGTGGTTGTGCTAAGAGACTTTTCCAAAGGCTTGAACATTATTAAGGTTAGTTGTATTTAGAAGGGCTTGAATTTATAAACATTCCTCTTGTTTATAAATTTGTCAAATCTATGTACCCTCATTGCTCAAGTTCACAAGCTCATCACTCATGTTCACACGCTCACTCAATAACTATGTTGCACCTAACACATTGGTTGCCAATTGATGCAAACAACCTATGCATACTTGTGCCTATTTTTTAATTCATTCACACACCTTGCTTGTTAACAAATTCATCGATGCCAACTAAATCATTTAATAACTCATTAGATTTTTTTTACAATTTTTTTTTACTTCATTTGATCAATTAATGTCAAGATTATTTCCATTGATTATGTTTGGGAAGATACATGTTATAATATATGTGTTAATGACATAATTATTTGTCAACATTTTGTGAGCAAATCCACCAAAACTTAAAAACTCATTCCATGTAACCATTTGAATGTTTGGTTAAATAAAAATTTCAACAAGTTTTGCATCAAAAGCATTATTTGTTTCAACAATATACAAAAATGAATAAAACCATGATTGCATTGAGATATGTCATTGCATAAATTTTACATGATTTCATATTCAAAATATGATTTCAATATGAGATTATATCGCTATTAGAAGATTAAAAGATCAAAACATGTAGTTTGCCATGTAGCCATGAAATTTTGTATTATACAATAACAAAACAATGATCAACACATTGTATGACATTCTTCACATTAAGTATGATTTATTTGTACATTGAAAATATCCAAATGCAACATAGTGGTGTATTACATTTCCATTACTTATGTGTGGAAACTCCAAGCTTTAATATTCAAACATCACATCAATAATCTAGAACTAGATTCTAAGCATAAAATATGATGTTGGACAAGCTTAATTTATGTTGTTAAATACTAGGCAATAATAAGGTTATTGTGCAAATTTTTAATGTCGATATCCCACTAAGTGACATTCACATTGAATGAATTGCGAGCCTATGTGAATCATCATCCTAAATTCATATGAATTGTATGAATATTAAATTATTTTACTAAAAGTTTAGTAGGATAAGTTCATTTAAAAAAAATTGAAGTTAATATTTTAATTAATTAAATTTATGTTACATCACCCAAAACTTTATTATGAATTTTGTCATGATATGTATAATTTTATAAATGTTTTCAAAACCTTAACACAATTCACATGATTTTGATAAAGAGAATCAAAATTTTCAAGTTCATATGCATGATTATCTAGAGACACATTGATGGTGTAAAATCTACATTTTTAAAGTACATCAACTTTTTGTGTTTAACTTTTCATGATGTTGAACATCAAACACCCATCGCTATCACCTTTTTCAAAATTTAATTTTCATACCTTGATGTTAAAAACCTTCTTTTGTTTAGCTCATGCATATCCAATAAATTATAGACGTATATCTTGCTTAGATATAACAACATATGTTAATGTGCTTCATCCAATGAAAGCTTTGTTCTTGTTACACTATGTCATTTCATCTTGAGTTGAATGAATAGAACAACCTCCAACCCCCTGCATGTCAATCACAAGGATAAATACCATATCATTGTTTTGCAAGTGATATTGTAAACCCACATACATGATGAATCTTGTTATTCCAATCCAAAATGTTAGATTGGACATTTATTTTTTCACTAGCAAAAAACAAAATGTTTTGTGCATTCTTTCTATCAAGTCATTAGTGTTGACTTGTAAATAATGGTGCACCAATGCTCAATTGTAGCAAGCATTAAGAAGTCCACAATTTCACTTTAGAACTATAGTTCATTGTCTAATTTTTTTTTATGGAGCCCTAAACCTTGTGATTACACATTCATCAATTTTTTTCTATTGGTGAAATTTTGTCAAAAAGAAAAAATTAAATTAGAAAAATGAAAAATAATTTTTTTTAAGGTTTCAATTGCTAGAATAAAAATTGTCAAATGTTTAAATTTAATTTTAATAAATAGCCAAAAATATAGAAATATGATTAAAGAGTTTTACTCCATATTTGGATTTAAGAAATATATAATTAGCTAGTTTTGGCTAAATCTTTTTATAAACAATTGCCACTTTTGCTTCATCTTCCTAGATGAATAATTACCTTTTTGGTTGCTTCACAAAATTTGAAAAAAATCATGGGACATTCATCCAAAAAATCACCACATTTTAGTGATTCAGGTTGTTAATAATATTGTTTGCTTTTTGATTTCAAAAGGAACCTTTAATCCCAATTCAATTTTGTTTTTGTTTTTTATTGAACCTTGGGTCTAGTCTTGAAATCAATTATTTGTTCCAATCACTTTCACAAAGAATCTAAAATTAATATGCTTTAGGATGAAGTTTAATTCTAATCCCATTACACACAACTATATATTTTTTTGGTGTAATATTAATGTGTTCAACTAGTGCACACAATTCAAGATAGAAATGATGTAATATTAATTATGTACAACCAATCAAATGCGATATTAACTTGCTTAAAATGTAGGACCAAACTTATATATATTTTTTAAAAGTCATATATATCTACCTAGAGAACTTGAACCTATTTAAGATGAGACAACACCCTTAGCACAAGTTCTAATTCAAGTTTGAGAAAATAACATAATTGCTATACTAGGTTCCAATCATGGTTTCAAAACCTTTTGGTCTAGAAATCACAAAAATTCACATATAACTTAGCCATGAACTTGCCTAAATCTTAAAGCTTGTGTTGGTTGTCACCATTATTAAAATTTCAACAATATCAAGTACCTATTCAATTTATTTATTTATTTTTAACACCAAATAATTCTCAACCAATTTTGTTTATGTGTATCCACTCAACTTGATTACCCACCCTTTCTCACATTCGATTTTCAACTACATTTTCTATATATTTAAACCCCCATTCATCTTAAAACCCAACTCCCATCATAGATACTAAGGTTATATGGCCTAGTATTCTCCTTTTGCCTTCATAAACATTTGGATTTTGTTATCTTTTACATGTAATTCCTTTAGCCTATCCATCCCTACCCTCTTACACCATAGAAAGCTTCATCTATAAATTAGAGTTTTTCTTAAAAGTCATACCCAATTTAACCCTTATTTTGTACCTTTTTGAAACCTTATTTGTTCCCTCACCCCACTTTGATGTTATCCATAAAGTTTCAAACAAGCTTGACCAAACTTGACCAAACATCAAAACTCAACATGAGATTATTGTGCTTGACATTTAATGTGATTGCGAAATGTGTGCTAACAAGCAAAGGATAAGCTACTTGCTCAAGATTTATGTTAGGCACCATAGTCAAAACCAAACTCCTTTTAACACATGTGAAAGTGCTAACATACTTTTGCTCTTCATTGCGACACCCAATGCAAATTAATTTACATATTTAATGCTCACTGGACATTTCAACCCTTGCATGACCCCTAATGAGCAATTTCATCCCGTATCCGGGGCACTTTCCAGATAGCTTTAATAACATTAGAACATTTCCAGTGTTGTCAAGTTCTTTGATTTTTGAGAATACACCCTACCTTGACTTGGCCATTCCAAGTTCCAAAAAGAGAGGATATCTTTAACACTGAACATTTAATGACCCACCTCTTGCTATCAAGCACCCTCGGCCAAGATGAAGTGTTCCCATTCCTTCACATAGAATCCACAATCTCACACATTACCCAACTCTTGCTATCAAGCACCCTGCACCAATATAAAGTGTTCCCATTCCTTCACATACACCCCACAATCTCACACATTGTCAGCCCTCGCACAACACATTTCTCTAATAAATCACTGCATTGTAACACACCCACCCCTGTCTCTTGTTCATCCATGTTTCTTTCCTAGCCAACCCATCTTCTATGCAAGGTCCCATCTTGCCCCTCGTTTTGTCTCTCAACAACCCTAGACCATGTCTCAGCTGGTCATGCTAATCCAATTGATTGGCTCACTTTGTGCAGTGGAACTCAAGTGATCGCAGTTGTGCAGTGAATTCTCAGCACTCCAAATCACCCTCACCAGCAATTCACAGCCATAACTTGCATCAACTGTTGTTCTGCATCCAAGTATAATGAGAGCAAAACAAGACTGGAAGGAGATGGGTCTGGGACAGATGAACGATATCAGTTAGCACTCATGGCAGACATTGAAAGGCACGGTGCAAGTTTTCGCACATGGAGTAAAGAATGCAGAGTGCAAAGGCATGGTGAGGCTGGCATAAAGTCTGGTTGAAGATGAAGGAAATCATGGTGAGCAGAACATGAAGAAGTATGTGATGCAGACTAGATAGACATAGATAGATATGCCCTCAACAAACAGATGTTAGACAAGGAGACTTCTATTCCATAATACGTTTTCTGTTACTATCATGATACAAACAAGTTCAGATGTTCACAACAAATTTGTAAACTGCAGTTGTTATGGTCTTGAACCACCCACTAGTGCACCATAAATTCTTGTGCTCCTCAGTTGCCAGCAAATGATAAAGCTCTCCCATAGTGATGTAGGTTTGTCCTCAGGTTGATGGTCTGTCCTTTGTTGAAGAAGAAGACTTTGTCCACCTTGCCATGGGAGGAAAAACAGCAACTCCATCATGTTTTGCTGCTCATCGAGGAGACGTGGAACTTTGTTAGTGCGCCTCGTACTTGGGATCCGCTACCACATAATGGTATGCAACCACCAGCACAAATATGCATATCCCCAAGAAGTTTACAACAAACCCTAACTCTGTGTCGTCAATCATCTGCAACCATGCCATAGCCACCACCAGCAAAGCTCCGATCAAATCAAAATCTGAAAACAATTTTAGGTACTGGAATACACAACAATAAGGTGAGCGACTGCTGTATCCTCCATAGAAGACAACTCTTCATCTGCCAATGATCTCATCACCTGTATCAGGACTACTGAAGCTTTTCATAACGTAACAATCTCTTATGGCAACAGCAAGCCAAAGTTGCGTATCCAATTTTCCCTGAAGAACTTGGAAGTTTCTCAGCCTTCCAACACTTTCCAATCTCAACATGAATTCCAAAACAAAGCCGTGAGAATCCCCCCTTGCAATCCACAGCAAGACAAGATCCAATCTGTTTGCGCAAGTGGAAAAACAAGTGATAGAGAAAGGGGAGAAGAAGACTCTTTACACAGCTCGATTCCTCTACTGCTTGCATGATCCGCGAAAACCTATTGACTTCTACTGATGATTGAAAAAACTGACTAGTCAAAGTGGAAGAAGTCGGGAGGAAAAATCCAGATGATGAGAAACAGCGGATCGCATACCTTGCCGACTTGTAGATTGAAGCGAGGAAACAAGAAATTGCAAAACCAATCCAAGCGTGTTCAATCTGTCGTCCTTACCTTCAGACAAATCGTGCTTCGTCTTCCTTGAATCCCATCAGCGAATCAGCCAGATGCTGGCGTAGCTTATAAGCGCACATATGCACATGGCATAAAACCATGTGCACCTTACCCTACCTTAAAACCTCAGCACCTGTTGCGGGACCACGAAAACTGCGAGATAAAACATCTCCAACTTCGCGATCTCCATCTTAATGTCAGAAGCTAATTTTTTTGCCGAGAAATCACAGACTACAGTAGGAAAGAAGCTTCGCATTCATAGACAATTGCAGGAGCTACTTGCATGGTTCATTTGTAGATTGTCCGCTTATCTGATCTGAACTTTACTGAAATGGGCATATCCATTTGCTGTATTGCTTCATCGATCAAACAGCAAAGAATGACAGTAGTTTGCGTATGAATTGTGTTTATGTTAGGAGATCTTTGTAAGGGAGGGGAAGAGAGAGATAATATTATTGTGGAATTCGGATGTTTGTCATGTGTTGAAGTTCGCGAACCATCTCAAATTGTGGACGAGATGATCGATCATGATTCATCTCTCATCTCTCATGAAGAGGTGGATGCCGAAGCGCGTGGAGAGAATGCGGCGTTGGAAGCAGCATCAGCAAAACTGTAAGTATTTGTAGCATAAGTGGGATTGGGAACAACTCTGACCAGCTGTTGAAGGAACCATGGTAAGCAAGAGCTTGGAAGCCTTGAAAACACCACCCTGATGAAGTCGTGTCCATCCATCACAAATTCTCAAACCATAAGGCAAGAAGAATAGGTGCTCATTATCTCTTGACAATGTGTGAGTTTACTCTATTGGCGTACAATTGCAAACAGGAGTGACTGCAGCTGACTGGTTCCCTCAAGAACAAATATCTTTTAATCTTCCACAATTCAGATGACTTCTTGATGCAGTGACTCAATTCTAGAGTGGGTTCAAACATTGTCTGGTGTAATCCAGAATCACTTGAATGTGGCCATGAACACTGACTAGGGTAAATAACAAAATGAAATGTTGAACCGAGCCATGCTTCTCTTGGAGCTGTTGAAGCCCTCATTACAGCAGAGTGTGGAGGCCAGTTTATTGTCACAGGTGCAAATACACTTGTGGGCACTACTGCACTTGCAAGCTTTAAGTATAGGGAGAGGACAGAAGGGATTACATAAGGTTTGATCGCTGTCATTGAGGCAGATGTGCAAACACCATTCATAAGCAACAGAAAATGGCAGTGACAGAACTGATTCAATAAATTGCAGGTGAAAGCAGCAACTGAACCTCTGGTATCCATACTGAAGATACACAATACAGACTAAGACTGTCTTGGTAATGTATTGCCCATGCTTGAGGACCTTTTATTACACTGCATTGTTTTGCAATTTGTAGATCGCAAGAGGCATCACACCAATAGACATAGCTTGAGCACAGCTGTCCTTTAAGGGGGTTCGGACACTGCAAGTATGGTCAGAATTCCTACCACTGGAAGGATTTCTTGAGCAAAAATGTACAGAAGCCCCAAGGGTCGAAACATGAGATAATACTTCCATGGATTGGCTGAAGGGTGACAAAGGCTGCTGGAACTTTCATATCGTCTTGGGTTTACTTGCAAACAAAACACTCTCTGTACACACTATGTGCCTCTGCGAGTTGTACATATACAATTGTAAAAGAAATCCAAATCAAGAGCTAAAAGCAGAATAGAAAGCCCTCATCACACCGTACTTTGCCATCCAGGGGGCATGTGACCAAATAGTTGTATGGTTAAATGGCTATGTCATCAAGGGAGCCCCTGACTTATCATTAATTTTCCTTGTAGTGAATGTGGTGGAAATGCCAGACTCAAGTAAGGCTCCTCTGGGATAAGATGAGCATCCAGCCTTAAACTCATATGGTCCTTGTCTCACTCCCCAAACCTGTCCTTGCACAAGATGCCATGAAGTTGAACATATCAGCCCCTGACCACAGAAGATTTGGTGAAGAATCTAGTTTCTTTCTCTTGACTTTCTAGGGCTTCCAAATGGTATGGCCTTTCCTACAAAAAGTTAAAATTGTTCAACACATACCTGGTTACCATCATCATCATATGCACGGTCCCAACAATGGATTTCGTTGTTCCTATAGAGTGTCAGTTCAGATGTGCACCTTGTGGCACCATTCTGCAAGACATAGACAAGATGTACTATTGTCATGTTATAAACTTTGAGGCAATGTTTACTGATAGATTAAAGGGGGAGGTCAAAATGCCACATTGAACATAATATAACTCATGAGAATCAAGAAATCTCCATACTCATGATTAGGACAACCAGAACAAGGTTCAAAACTTTTCTTGAAGTCAAAGAGAGAATTCCAGATAAGGACTGAAGAACCGGGAAGAAGAAAAACAGGAGAGAAGTTCAAGACAAAGAACAACAAAAAATTGAACAGAATTGAGGAAGTAACCACAATTCAAGCACATGGGGGCTGAGGACAATTACCCAAGAATTAGGAAACCCTCCAGGTGGAGTGGATCCCTCATACAAACACCGTCGACCACGTTCGCAGTGTGATAGATACACAGTTGTGAGATGCTCCCCAATGTCCTGCATGAGTACCCCATCTGCATGAGTGCAATATAATTTCCACCACCCCAAACTTTTCACAAAATCTCATGCAAGAGTGTTTACTTCATAATCTCATTGCTGGTCAGACCATTCCCAAATAACCTAAATGACTTACTGCAATATATCACTGTGAAAATTTTGGCATAATAACACATTGGGTGAGCTCTATTCTGACTCTCTTCTAGTTTAGAAGCAAGCAGTTGTCAGTCTACTTACACCAACTACATCCTCTGGTTGTGGGCGCTGGTTGGTTGGACGATCACAAAAATTCCTGTACTCCTCAATATCTCGCACCGCATATGATCCAACCTGGCAGCAAACCATCTCAATCCTGGAATCAATGTTATGTGACCTGCAGCCAAGCCCCTAAACCTAATTTAAACTGCATGACCACAGAGCCACACATCAAAGGATGACAAAGCTGAATTAATACTGAACAAACATGGAGGGGATGGTACAGTTCAAAATCCAGGACAAGCAAGTAATTCACCTCTACATCACATTTCATTTCCTTTGGGCAAGGTTTCACCATATAGAACCTCTGCACAAGCACAAGCACCAGCTGCCCATAAGAACCAATCATAAGGTATGTCTCATCTGATCACTTCATCATAACAGTGCAGGTTATACTTGAAATGATACACAATATGAACTTTCTGGAAACCTCAATCTACACTCCCACATACTGTTGGGACAATTACCTGACGATATGGCCTGTCTGGTGTTCTCCAAAAAGCCTGATCCATTGCCAACAACAGCTAGCAACTTTTAGAGAAAATAATTTACTTTCAACACCAAAGGTTGAATCAAGGATACCCTATACACTATGTTGTGATTACTGGAAGTGAGATCAGAGAGAAGCAATACACAACTGACTCTAAGATTTGATACGGTTGTCTAGTTACTGTATTATCAAGCACTGCAATAACTGGAAGCAAGATCAGAGAATGCCATGCACAACCTGACTCTACATGGCTTGTTATTTTACTCTATTGTCAAGAGGTCAAGAGGTTTAGACCTGCTCAAAGTACAGAACCCTGGTTCCATCAACAAGAACGGTAGCTGGACAGGTCAATAGCCTGGCTCCCCACCCACCCACCATGCATGTCAGAGAATGATAAATGTTTCATCGCATTCAATGACAATGTGTGAACCTTCTTCCCATGGAGAGACCAAACACAAGTGATAACTAGTGTTAGGTTTCCTTGAAGTTGCAACTCTGGGATCTTAACCTGGACACATTATACATGCGCAATTTGCTTCCCATTCTAGGTTTCTTTGAATTTGCAACTCTGAGAACTTGACCTGGACACATATAGATGTGCTTTGTTTCAAATTCTAGGTTTCCTTGAACTTGCAACTCTGAGAATTCAAACTAGACACATATGGATGGGCAATTTGCATCCAATTCTAGGTTTTCTTGAACTTGCAACTCTCAGACTTTACCCTGGAAACATACAGATGCACAATTTTCTTCCAATTCTAGGTTTCCTTGAACTTGTAACTCTGAGAATTCAATCTGGACACATATGATACATGTACAATTCGGCACATCAAGTGCACAGCTGGTGTGCAGAAAAGGAGCAGCAAATGCTAGAGACTGAAGCATCACCTGAGATTGAAATATGTCATAGGGTCTTTGGATGCTTGCTCAGTTGAAAACTGGTGGGATGAGGCAAAAAGAAAGGCAAAAAAGTTAGGCCAAAATTTGTGCAACCACCTATGTTTGGGCGTGCACCAGTGCATGCCCTAATCCTTGGTTCTCTGTAAGGGACACAAGCAACACCCAATGGAGAGCTAGGTTCAAGAATCACGAACCTTCTCTCCGCTGAGAGACTGCGCAACCATGCGAGCATGGTCCCGGCGTGTGGTGGTCTTGGTCATCTTGCGAAGAAGGAAAGCGCCCCCTATGAGACACACAGCCTTGATCACAAGCCCACGCACCATGCGACCACCACCGCCACCGCCATTCCGATTCGCATTCGCATCACTGTTATTCGAAGAGTGGTTAGTTGCTCCATTTCCTCCACTAAATGCCAAGGGATTGCCCTCAAAACTTCCCAACTTGCTCTCAATGGGCGAAGCCTCAACCGATAGCATCGGCCCTATGACATCCGCACCTTCCATCTCTTCACATCTGTTTCCCAGGTTACTTCCCGTCTCTCTTCTCCTCCTCCCTCACGAACCTCACTGGGAGAATGTTTTCAAAGCTCGCAAAAAAAGAAGGTTCGAGTACAAACTCCAAAACTTTTCTTTTCTGAAGAGAAATAAAAATTCTTTGGAAACAAAAACACAAAAACAAAACAACCAAGAAAACCAACGACAACCCACAACCCAAAACAAGCTTCTCGACAAGATACAAAGAGTGTGAATCTCTTCCACAAAACGGAGAAGAATTTTTTTGCTGGGGGATTGATTCAAAACTCGCACAACCCCGAGTTAAAAACCACCTCAAAAAAAATTACTGAAATGAAGTCGAAAAAAAACTTCTCAGTGCAACACAAAACAATCAAACCTCAGGATAGAGTACCACCCCACAAGAAGACATCCACCCACGACCCCACACAAGAGTCTCAACAGTAACAAAAGGATTCCAAGGTTCAAAATCAAAACTAAATCTACCGAGTGCAACAGAGCTTATGGGTGAGGATTTTCTACAAGGAAGTTGAAGATGGCCAAGAAACAAGAAAACCCCAAACAAATGCGAGAAGGAAACATCCTCCTCACTGGCAGTAGCAGCATCCAAAGGGCAAGCTGCTTGCCATAGCCAAAACAGTAAGCGCATTTGCCTTCTCTTTCCCTTAAAGCTCGCTTTCTTTTTCGTCTCTCTATTTCTGGTGCACAACTAGGGTACAGGAGGAGCACCTCTAGCGGGTACTAGAGGTTGCTTTCCTGAGGATAGGGAGTTGGCACGTGTAATTATTTTGGATTTCTTTGGGATATTTTGAAGTTTTTGCAAATTTCCACGTGGAATGATTTTTAACAGATTAGGGTAATTTAGGGTTATTGTCCAAATTGGTGCTTTCTTTTTTCTTTCTTTTTTTTCCTTTTTTTGTGAGGACTTATTTGGTTTGGGATCTTTACAATTAGTGTCTCATCCACACTTTTGCTTTGGTGCTTTTTATCCACAAAAGCATTTCATCCAAAAAATTTCACACTCATGTTTTGATCATTATTCAAGAAGACTTATGATGGCAACCTTTGCAACTGTTGATGTTGTGATCATCTTTTTCAGCTTTGTTAGTTCAGTTCAATTTTTGATAAACAAGTTCCCGGATGCCCTTTACCTTCATGGTTTTTCCATCAAGGACAAAAAGGATTTGGCTCATGCTTACCCACAATTAGGTGGGACAAAAAAGACATGCAATACTAAGGGGGTGGGGGGGCTGATTATGTAGAGGGTAAGGCACTGCCATCAAGGCGAAATGGATCCAAGGGCAGAGCTCAAGCCCCAGTTTGAATTGCCCTGATTGATGACAGTGCCTTCTGCAGCATAACAACCAAGGTAAACAAGCAAGATTAGAGCTAATTTCCCTCTGACCAGGGACCTTACAGAAAATTCCCCCCCTTACCTTAACAACACAATTTTGCCCTTGGGTAAGGGCACTCATTTAAAGGTGTGTTTACATTTGGTGTTAGGAACTCTAGTGTTAAGTCCTTTAACACCATGCTAACCATTTAGAACTTAAACTTAGTTATTATGAAAATTTTATGTTAAGCTAACATTCACTTAACATTAAGCTATCACCCATTTAACATTGGGTGCCAACTAGGATGCCACCTAGATTTTCATTTAACACTGACTTAACATCAAGTGTGAATACACCATAACAAAGCACAAAGCTCTTTGAGGTTGTTATGAATGGAGTACTAACTTTCTATTCAATAGGCTAATCCTACCCACAAATGCATAATCCATGACATATGAAAATTTGTTAAACCTCAGTCTAGTAGGTTCCCTAGCTAATAATCACCATGGAGATGTTGAAGTTGATATCACTATCTACTCAGTAGACCTTTACTTATGTACTAAGTCCTACTTATGTAGTGGTGGTCAGTGGCTCACCTATTGTCCTGCCTACTACCTATCCAACTTAGTTTTTCACAAGATGTATATAGCATTACCAAGGTGAAAACATGATGATGTCAACTACAGTGCATCCACAACTGAGTCCTAAAAGGCTAATAGGCTTCTTCCAATGGGTAATGTGCTCGTGGCTGTTGGTTCACTCTGGCCAGTACAGAACCTGCCATTGTGCCACTCAATTATAGGGTTGGTCGGTCAGTCAGGTTGGTTGGCTCGTTCATTGGACGATTGACCCATTAGTCATGTTGTTATCGTTGTTGTCATGTTGTTAGACAAGAGGGTGTGTACAACAACATGTGGAGAGAGAATTGTCTCCACCTTGGTTCATGATTTGCTCTTAAAGCAAAGATGAGATTCTGCTTGCACCATTTGTACTTTCAGTGATGAGTGTCAGGTGGTTGGCGTATGGAGCAGCCTTTATTTTAAGGATTCTTCAAAGTAGCTTATGTGGCCATTGTGCATTTGATCTAGCACCTTAAGTGGCTATAATCAGATGCCTACACATCTTTTAAGTGTTTACATTAGATTTTAAAAATAAAATAACATATGGAGATTTTCTCCCTTGGAGAGCTTGCAATGTGAATAGTGACTATTTCAAACTTGATAGAATGGGGATTTAGGTTATCCAAATTTTTTGTGAAGCCTTTTGGCAATGTGAAACGATTTTAGTGACAAAATTTGGCAACAAGCTCCTAGTTAGAAATTTAAAATGAAGCATCAAGCAAGCAAGGGACTTGAACCTTTGTCTAGAGGACATTTCACCCAGTAGTAGCAGTGCATGATTTTAATTGCAAGCCACATATTAGATTCAATATACAAAGACCATCAAATGTCACTAGTGAAAGAAGAACCTCACCCCTATGCTAAACTAATCAACATCATGAAATTAAGCTTGTTTGAAGATGTACAATTTTTTGAACTAGCACTTGGTCATTGACTAACCTCACAACCACATCAATAAACATAATAAAACAATCATCATTAATGTCAAAAGTTCTTAAACATTGCAAATTTAAATACAACAATCAAACAAATGGAAAGTTTAAAAAGGGACAAATTGGTTATGATTGAAAATAGTTATCATGGATTACAGTGGGTAACATAACTTATAAGACAATGGGTAGTCATGATGCTTTCAAAAAACAAGTTGTGCATTGACATAGTACACGACAAGTTACAGTGCATCCATGATCCAAGGTTTCAAGCCGAAAAATCCTTGTGTTTTTTCCTTAATCCACATTATGATGACATCATCATAAGGAAAAAATATCATCATATGAAAAGGTTGTGCACACATAAAAACCACCAAATCCAAATGCTTGTCAAGTTGGTTCCAAATTTTTTTCATAAATGCCAATGTTCAAAATGTTTTTTCGTGTTTCATAAATCCCATACTTTAAATTGTAGCCAATTTTGCCACCTTCATGAAGTCATTATGCATTTCATCCAACATTCACCGAACTTTGAATGGGAAAGACATGTCCCACTCAATGTTGGGTGAATGTTGAATGAAATGTATAATGAAATGGGGACATGTTTTGTAGTAGTGTGAGCACATAATAATGCATTGGAAGAAAACTTCTTTCAAAGCTTGGACAAAAAATTCAAATCCATGGGGTCACCCATAGTTCATTACACGTTAAACTATATTGTGAACTTGGAAAAATAACATTATAGGTCCAAAATTTTCACATCAACAATTGTGAGGATCCGTGTTTGGGTTGATCCAAGTTTCTTGGGCTAACAATAAAACCCTTTGAACTAAACTAGAGGGACAAAGAAGGTTTCTTCACACAAGGATTTTAGCCAATATTGTGGATTAACCACCTTTAAAACATTCGTCACCTTTTATGCAAATGTTTTTTTCAAACTCATCACTAACCTTAGTTGGTGTTTCAAAACACTAACTTCAATCATCATTAACAATTTGTTGGAAAATAACATGAATCACAAGAACAAAAAAAAACTTTTGAACACATCAACAATGCATCATAATGGAATCCTAACAATGCAAAAGCTTAAGTTTTTCATATTCATGTTTATATTAGGTGTTCATTCATGCACTAACACATTTGATGTCCCACTCAACAAATTTTAAATATCTAGTGAACACATCATTCATGCTAGCAAGTTGGGGATCATTGTACCAAAAATATGGATTTATTTGACACAACTTTATAATCCATACAACATAAACAAAAACATTGTTGAAATTGAAAGAATTTAATCGACTCATTCAACCTTTCAAGCATTGACATCAAACAAGACAACCCCAAATTCAAGTTGTAAAGAAATTGAAGGTTATGGGTAGTTTGTGAGATTGTGCTAAAATTTTGATGCATTTTCAAAACCAAGGTTTGATGTTCAAATGTAGTTTTTTTTTTCTATGGGGAATAAAATAGAAATTCACCATGTTTTGATGTTCTTGAAAATGTGTTAGCCCTTGATTTTCACAATACATGCCAATTTTACAAACTTTTAGGTTTTTCTTGGGATCATGAAAAAAGTAGGCATACAAGCTTTGTAACACATCCTTAAATTTCCCCACCATGATTAGCTTTGAAAAAGTTTGTATTAACAAATTTATGTGGTGGTTCATGCAATGTCACCAATCATGAATGGAATATTTAAATATTTCAATGAAATTGTCACCTTAATTCTACACCCTAGAAAACACATCAACCCATCAATTCCAAATGTAATAAGTTTTGAAGTCATTTTTTGAGTCAAACCACCATACAAAACCATAGCATCCACCAAAATTCTTTTCAAATGATCTAAAATGGTCACATCAACAACCTATTGAAGGATAACAACAAAAGAATTTGTTATTAATTCTCAACCACATATGCATGGATAGAAATATAAGACTACATATTTGTGATTATAATTTCATCAAACAAAAGGAAAATAAATCTAATAGTTTGAACCAATATTTTCTAATGTTGTTCATCAACCCATGAATGCAAATTGCCATCCCCACCCAATTATATTAGACCAATGCATTCTTAAAAAATCCTTAACATAAAAAAATGCCACAACTTGTTCATATTCTCTTAGTTGGTCATAGGTTTGCCTTTAGATATTAACTTTTAAGTGGAACATAAGATTGGACAATTTTTTTCTTCTTTTATATAATAACACCACGAAAAAATTGACAATTAATTATGTTATCTTTCCTAACAATTGTGTAAAGATGTTCATTTTTGGCATGGACAATTTTTTTGTTCATATAGAATTTTTCAATTTTACAGCCACTTGGGATTGCAACTATAGCCTTTTTCCTACCACCATGTTTCCAAAGGCTATCTAAGTTAAAGGCCACTAATTATTCCTTTATTTTATTTTGGAACAAACTTTGGATGTGACTTGATTTGCTTTACCATCCACACCCAAAACTAATTCAGCCTATTGAAATTTTGCATTCCAAATGTTGTAAAAAAACTCTATTTTGTTCATATTCCTTCCATTTCCTCTTGTTCTTTTCAACATAAATCCATAGGTTTGCTTTAGAATGAGAATCAAAAAGAGAAGGGCTTTAGGGTTTTGTGGCTAGAAGATGCTGCATTAGCAAGGATAAATTCATTTTGAAAAATAAATGATGGAATTTAATGTTCTAAGGAGGCACCATATATGACAAAGTTTCAAGGTTTCAATAAGCTCTAGAATGGTTATGTGATGAATGTAGATTGTTATGTGACAATTGATTTCAAAAACACAATGACAAACACATCACCCTAATTCTTGAGATGGTCACAAAATGTGTGTGAAATGAGGACAATAGACATTGACAATTGAAAAGGGAGAGTGACCAATGAAGATAATGGATATCAATGACTAAAACATAAGCTACAAGAAGGAGAAAGTCAAGACCTAACAAATACCTTGTTGACTATTGCAAAGTTTGTAAAGTTGTAAAAATGCAAGAGAAGCTTGAATTTTATAGCCCCTAGTCATCCAATGTGATTCATAACTTGTAACACACATTTTCACAAAATTTGAGCTCAAAACCTTGAAGCTTGAAGGTTGCACAATGCACAAAAGGTACACAATTCCAAATGACACAACCATTTCAATGCAATAATAATGCAAAACATTGCACATACATTATAGTGTGCACAAGAACACAAAGTTGCAAAGCAAAACAATGAACATGGGTTTTAGGGTTAAAGATTAATGATGAAATTTAGATTTTGGAGGACTTTGATTGACATTTGAATCTCGAAGAATTTTGATTCCATCTTGCAACCCACCACCAACTTGAGGATCTTTCAAATTATGGTGTCTCAACTCAAATTTCTTCTTGTTGCATAATGAATGACAATGTATGGATTTGATTCTAGACTCTATACCTTGGTGCAACAAAGCAAGTTGTAGTTTGCTATAACCTACTATAATCTACTATGAATCATGAATATAATATTGTCTAGCTATTGTTAGTACTTGGACATCATAACCATATCTATTGGCACAATCTCACCTAACTTTGTGTAGGTGATGATGGTAAGAAGTTTTCCTTTGTAGGTGCCAACAATTGGTGACAACAACTAGTAATATGAATGGGATATTAATGAAGCAAGAATTGGCAAGTAAAAGCAATGTTCACCTGTTACAATTTGACTATTAACAATCTACAAGCTTACAATGTGTGGCAATGGGTTAGGGTTTACATAAAAAGAAGTAGTTGGCATTAGGTCTAGCCTTTTGGCGATTTTGCCCAAAAAACATTTTCAAACCCTAGAGGTAGGAGTTGCTTTTTAAAGGTTGAAATCTAATGAGATTTTGCTATTGGAAAAAACACTAGTATGTAGTGACCTTGGTCATGTGGAGCAATGGTTTTTCATCTTCAATTTTGTCATGTAGTTGTAGTGGTCATCATCCAGTTTGCACGATTTATAAAAAATAGAAAATACATGTTTTAAAGCATAACCCTATATCTTTGGTTTCTTACTAGAATTTAGTATAGGACATGGTGATTTTTTAAAAAATAAATTTCTTTTTGAAATTTGCCAACTATAAAACCCATAAAACACCTTTCTTGGCCATTTGAAAGACATTTCACCATTTAATGAAAATTCACTACAAAAAAAAACATTGCAATAGTGTTTTTATTTTCAATTTTGTGATGTAACCAAAGTGGGGATCAAATATAAGAAGATTTCACCAACTTTGAAAGTAACAAAAATTAAGCATCGTTCTATAATTTGGCTACCCCACTGGAACCTATTGTAGAAATCTGGCATATTCTTATTTTGACTTTATTCAAAATTTGGTGATTTTTATCCTTTTAATAAATTAAAAAGCCTTAATATATAGATTGAAATAAGATTTTTCAGGTTGCAGTAAAATTTCAGCACCAAAAGAAAACCCAGTGTGGAATAACATGAGGTAGGCCGTGTGAATGTAATTGACAATTGTGATTGAGTGCCACTTTTAGTGAATTTAAATATGTAACCAGCTTTCATGAATTATTCTTCCACATCCCAATGCAGATTATAAACTGGAATGTCAATCTTGCAATGAACAGGGCTTATGACCAGAAAAAGGGAATCAAATAAATAAAATAATTTCCACTGGTTGATTTTAAGGAATAAATAATAATTGGATCTGAAATTGGTAACATTTTGAAATAAAAGTGCTAAGTTGTTAAGACATTTAGACTTGATGTATATTTTAAGTTAAAAGTCATGAACAACTAAATACAAATATATACATAACAATTGACAAGCTTAATACCAATCAAAATGCAAAAGCTACAAGATAGTAAATTTTAATTATGGTTTTTTTGCACCCCCAATTTATGTTCATTTGTTCCTATGATTTGGAAAATTCAAAATAGTATATGTATTCAACAGAGTGCACATAAAAAGTTCATTTTCTAACATTGAATTATTGTTTTGGAATAGAAAGGCCAAAACTATGTCAAGTTAAAAAGCCACATGTATAAACAATGTGACATAATTATTTGATGTTTGAAACAGAATCATACAAAAATGGAAAGAAAATTGTTTGAGAGAGTGACACCAATTTGATAAAGTTTATACTTCCAATCATGAAAAAAACAATTGAAACTTCAACCATTTCAATAAATTTTTCTTGCATTTCAAATTTGCAAGAAAGTTCAGATCTTTCAAATCATAAAGCTCCTTCAACACTCTTGAAATAACTCTCATGAGAATCCATGAACAAGGTTAAAAATTTTCCTTGAAGTCAAACAAAGACTGACTTCCAGATAAGGACTTTCAGAACCAGGAAGAAGGAACAATTGGAAGCGACAAACTAGAACAAAGAAACAATAAAAATGAGCACTCTTGAAAACACGATCAAAAGAATGTACTCAATTTGATAAAACTTGTACCACCCAATTTGAAGATGGTCCAAAACCTTTGTTTCAATTGCTCCGCTCTTCAAAATTGGCCCGGCAATGGCCTGTTTTGATTGGCGGATCCCACTTCTATTAGAGATCAGGGCCCCATTTTGGAAAAAGGAAAAAGAGGGAAAAACAAAAAACTGTATAAATGCTTTAGGCATATCTTTTGAGAACCTCTGATAAAAGTTTTTCATACAAGGAAAATAGGACCCACTAGATCCAGCAGCTGCTAGGGTTACAGGAATTGACCACAAGCCCCACAGCCCCCAAGACAAAAAGAAACAGAAGGTAACTGAGAAGAAGGAAAAAAAACACACACAACTGCTGAAGCAGATTACCACCTGCCTAACTTACCACAACAATTGACCATAATGGACTAGGGTTTTATAAACAGATGCTTGAGTTTGTTTACTACAACCTTTTTAGACTCTTCTTCCTTACATCCACCTTCTTCCTGTCTACCATCACCTTTGCAGATCCAAGCTCTCCCTTTGGCTTCTTGGCGCTTGGTGAGGTGGAGGCCGGAGGTGCTATGTCACTGGCTCCAACAATCAAGCCATTCTCAGGACAATTATCCTTGTTGGCTGAGTTGTGAGTGAGAGGAGTGTGACTTACTGGGTCTGTTGATGTTCCATTGACACTTGTTGATTCTGCAATTGGCAATTTCTTGGGCTTTGGCTTCATTGCATGTATGCTGGTCATAAGCCTGTTCACACACAAGTGAGAGAAACTGGATCAGAATCTGTGCTGCCCAACCTTTTTTCTCTTCCTATTTGGTTGATGTCTATGTGACATTTCGAAGACACAGTGGTCCTGCAAATAATTGTATGCTCCGTCATATCTACTGCACTGAAAGCATTTCAACAATAGCTCATTGCAGAAATCACAAGATCAATCAGCTGACTTAATACAGCTCAATAGAACTCCCAGAGAAAAGACAGAAGTGATGCCACTTTCTTATGTCCTGTGCACTCTTAAATGCCGAAAGTCGCTCTGAGAGACTTTACCTTGCATGCTTGGCATAACCTTCATAGTCCTCCATCAACATCTTACCAGCCTCCTCGTTGAGAGCTGACTCTGGAAAAGGTTCAATTAACAAACACCTCACCACCTGTAGCCATGAAGAACATGTTAGCTGAAAAATCTGGCGAGAAAGATCACACAGGCTAGTGATCAAACACCAAACCAATGCCGTGCAGCTGATATCTTGTTCCATAAAGATGTTACATGAATCTCATGAGAATCAAGAAATCTCCATTCTCATAATTAACAAAGGCAGAACAAGGTCAAAACTTCTCCTTGAAATCAAAGAAAGACTTCCAGATAGGACTGAAGAACAGGGAAGATGGAAGACACAGAAGGGTACAACTAAAACAAAGAATGATACAGCTGATAGTAAGAACAAAAGTGACAGTCTCTCACTTGTACCTGGACCATCAACAATAATATGTATGATAGTGAACTTAACTATCACGACTCACCCACTGACTTCATCTGCACCCTACAGAGGGTATAGGCCAGTGTAACCACTAGCCTGGGTGCTGAGTCTCTGTCACAAGTCTGGAAGAAACAGGAAGACTCAGCCATAATAATGGCTGGCACCTAACACCAAAGAAGCGAAACATATAGAGAAACAGACGTGATACAACACAAATCCAAGCATCATATGAATGATCACAAAAGCACTGAAATCAGAGCTCCAAACATGAAAAGTTCCATGAATATTGAAAAAGGAACACAACAAAGGAACAGATGTTGTGTACTTCTTACAGACAACTCTCACAGAAATCACCGACAGCAAAAAGGGTCTATAGTAAGCATTTTGCCAAATCTCAAAGAAGTAAAGGAGACCAGACAAGGGATAGGACTGTACAAGAAGAACATGACGGAGGCCAAGGGTGGGTTTCCAATCCTTTTTCAGAGTGTTCACACAAATTTCACCATTCTTAGCAACATTTGGATGAAAGATTCGTGTCACAAAATACCCTGCAGCGACAACACAGACACATGCATCATAAACCAATTTTAGTCTTGTATGTTCCAAGAATTCAGGCACCATTTTATTGATGCTTAAGTGGAGAGCCCAGCAGCATAGCCAACCTGAAACAACCAAGAGGATAACAAGACATTGACAGAGAAGGCTACAATCTCATACCTTTGGGAGGGGTGTCAGGAAAGTCATTACTGAGAATCAGCTTCATTCTGAACACACCACCTTCATAGGGTGTCCCAACTGTTGAAATAACCCCATGTTAGGAACAAAAACTACATGCAGTTATTCTAGTTCTCCAGTTTATAACAAGCTATATCCATTATAGTTGAATTATTCTCTGGTGCACAGCTATCACCTATTGTGATTGCTGATCTGGTCTGCTGGACTGTCTGTCAATTTATACATGCCATCCCCATTCTTTTCCAGTCCCCTGGGTCTTGGTGAGTTCAATCTTCTGGAAATATATTTACACCACTAAAGAGCTAGGTCCACTTCCACCATATGCTTGTCGTTCCCAATCCAGCTTATACATCTCTAAACAGGAAATTGCAAGAGAAGGACAAAGACTTACGTGGTCCTTCAATGTCAGCAGTGATGTTGGAGAAGTTCTCCTCATTAACATGCACCTTAATGTCTTCAGGGGGGGTATCATCTAGGTTCTTCAACTCCCTTGCAAGCTCCTTAAGCACTTTTGGTGCCAGGTTTACATTCTCATTAGTTGCCTGTTTGGAACACCATTTTTGTCATAAACACCCTCCAGTTCTGTAATGCTCATCAATAACTTATGATAAGGCCTCTACCAGACACAGCAAAACTTGCAGTGCAAGCTCTGCAACCATGTCTGTTTGCATCTCCTTGGGAGCTGTGATAACCACAACAATCACAGGAGGATGACTGATGCCTCCTTCATTTCTAGTTTTCTTGCTCATGATTATTCAACCTCACTACCAGCCTTAGGGTTGTCTTCCTAGTAGAGATTGTGGCCAACAAGTACCTATGGACATTAGCATGTCAGCAGCAGGCTGTTTTATCCCTGGCGATTGTCATGCAGAGATGCTGAACTCCAACTAGATTTAAGGCACAAGAGAAATATCTTCAAAGACACTAAATCTGACCTAAATTCCTAAATTTTTCACATCTAGAGCCCTTGAAAATCCCAAACTTACAATAGCGCAAATAAATAGATTGGCATGCACACTTTATTCTGCACAGAATACTTATTTTCAGCACAAAGTAGGGTTGGTAAAATGTTCTAGGGATCATACCATTTTTGGCAATGTGAAGATTTGATTACAATTGTCTTTGCCACAAGATGACTGAAGCTCGCAACTCTGAAATTGCTGATCAGCCTTTGAAAAGCTGAAGGTTGATCTCTTACACAATTGATGACAACTTGTCCCCCTTTGTTGGATATATGTAGGCACTGAGAGCAATAGTATCAGTCCAGAGAAAATTCACAGATTTCTGCCCCATTGAAGGTAATCTGCCATACTGCGGTCATTGTCCTGTAACCCTTTCTGACAGTATTGTAGACCAATGCAGAAGGTATACTTGGATTGTGTGCAGAACAAGGCCAGGGAAGCTAGCTGACAAGAAAACACAAAGATTGCATCAACACAAGTTTTTCTGCAGTGCAAAATTGAGACTTTTTGTAACAGACTGACGTCATGACACCTACAATGAACCTGGAAGCATCAAAACCGAGACAAGACCAAAAGGACCAGCAAAAGAAACGACCATGTAAAACAAAATCACCACAGAAGATCCTTTCTCTTATCCGTGCCTCTAACACCAAAATACAGATGTAAAAGAAAGAAAGTGTACCAAATGCACCAGATATCCCTAAGTCAAACACACAAAACAATTGATAACAAAGTCCATAGGCCAGCCACATTCAAATGTTCCAAGCATCATCACAGAAAATGCACGAAAACGACCAGTACACTCACCCGGAAAAAAACACTTCTGAAGATAAACAAATGGAGATATACAAAAATCGCAGAGAAGCAAAGACACTCGTCCCACAGAGCAGAGGCCAGATGCATCGAGTCAGACGCTGGTTATGAAGGACCCTCGGGAGCCGATTTTGCACAACAGATAGCGATATAGAGAACGAAACAACAAATACTCCTATGCCACGTCAACGCCCGAGAAGATTCTCGACGGCAAGGGAAAAAAGAAAAATCAAACAGAAAAGAATAAACTTGAGAACACAGTTCTCTTGAAAGCCGATGATTGAAGCACACCAGAGAGCGGAAAAAACAAGTAAGGAAATGCAAGAAATCTTGCGCAGAAGGAGCAGAAAAAATAGCCAAAAATGAAGAGACGAAGGCTCACGCGATGTGTCAGTCAGATGCAGATTTGCTTAAACGCCGCGCTCGGAAACAGACGATCGAAGCAGATTCAGAGGTGTCTCGCAACCGAAGAAAAACATCAAAATAACCAAAAGAATCGGTACCAGAAGAAGGCCCCGATAAAGGAGGAAGAACTTACATGAAAGAGCGAGGAAGACGCGCACACAGCCACAGCCAGTAGTCGCAGCGAGGAGCGAAATAACCACGCCTCGAGAAGAGCATCTGCTGCTGCAATCCGTGCAGCGAGCGTTGTAACTAAGAGACGTGCACAAAGAAACACAGTGCGAAGAGAGAGAGAGGGGGGAGAGAGGCAGGGTTACTATTATTCGTCCAAACTTTCACGTCCAAAAATGGGCGAAACTCCGACGCCAGACTTCTCGTCCAGTTAGGCACCCGGAGACAAACGAACGAAGCTCCCAAGGGCAATATTTCACGTCCAAGACAGAGCGAAACTCCGACGCCAGACTTCTCGTCCAGCTAGTGACCGAGAGTCAAACGAACGGAGATCCAACGGCAAGATTTCAAGTGCAAAACTGAGCGAAACGCCGACGCAAGACTTCTCGTCCATGTAGTAACCCAGATTTAAACGAAGGAAGCTCCAACGGCAAGATTTCACGTCCAATCCTTACAGGAGGTACTAACGAACGAAACTCCAAACGATTAGCTTTCTCGTCTCATTCGAACAACCACCAAACACGAACGGACGGATGGCAGCGGGGAATCGGAGACTCCGTCGTGTTCTTCGTCGTCCACGAACCAAGGTCCGGTGCAATCATTTCAAATTAAGTGACAGGTGCCGGAGTCCCATAGGCTGTGAGAAGAAAACCAGGCTGAGTGAACCAATGGGAATAGCGGATTCTTAGGTCCGACCGAAGTGTAGTCCCGAACCTTTCGTAGAAGAACGGTTCAATGATGTCTTTTTTCTTTTCCCTAAATTTTACTTTTAAGTAAAGGCTATGTATGTGCCGTGTGAACTTTATAAGTTACTTCATTCCATTTCACTTTTCATTTCAAAATATTACTATCTGCATCCCCAGCTAATTTTTGAAAAAAAAATCCTTTCCTTTTTGAGGGGCAACTAACCAGGGTTTGATTTTTTTCAATTTTGTGATATCTAAAAGTTGGCGAATATTTCCAAAAAAAACAGAAAATTTAGTGGGATTTACAATTGAAAAACACATTCCTCCACAAATTTCCCAATTTTTTGTAAAAAAATGACAAAATTTGCTGAAAAAAATCACTGAAACCGACCACCCAAACCCCTGATTATTTGGGTTTGCAATTGAGTTACTGAACTTGATATTTACTTTTTACTGTTCATGCAGGAGAACTTGAAGCCCTTTTTCCATATAATAATGTTTTCCTCCATTTACTTTTCTGTGTAACCCTGGGGTTGCTTTTTACCATTATGGTGGGTAGGTGGTTGGCCAAGTTTGCCAACTAAAGTTGGTTAAGTCCTTTTTTGCACTTATGCAAAAGGGTGTCTTTGGTTAGACCAAATGGTTAGATTGAACCAAAGTCACAATACTTCGAATCCCAATGCAACGGCTCAATCAGTCCTTCTGTGTTTGTTAAGTTATCATTTTGGGTTGATTATTATAATTGGGGTTCAAATTTTTCGTCACTACCAATGAAAATGAAATGATGAAAAAAAAAAGTTGATTTTGTGAAAATTATGTTCCATTTGAATGAAAATATTGAATGACATTTCATGAAACTTGAATCAAATTCAAATTTTATTGAATTAAATTCAAATTCAATCGAATTCAATTTAGAGATTTTTTGGAGGCAAAACTTCATCATTTTGCTTTAAGAAAAGGTCCCAAGCAACATAGTCAAAGGAACGTTTTGAGTCTTTTTCAAAAAAATCAGCACATTTGAGGAAGAAAGTTACGAGATTATCAAGATTTGTGGAGGATTTGGATAGATTTCTAGCTTTCTTTTTTTAATCACCTTATTTAGCTACTAGGTTCTAGTGGTTTGCCAACATGGAATAGGATTATTGGATTTTCTTGGCACTTTTAGAGATGCACCAATAGAGATTCACAACCAAGGTTTTTTTCTTCAAATTATCCAAGTATGTTGGTTGGTTATTATGTTGTTGTACATGTATCCCAAGGTGGCATCATGTTTTTAATCGATTATCATAATTAAACCACTTTGAGAGCTAATGGTTTAAAATGTTATTAGACCCAAGCCTTTCTCAGAAGCATGTGTTTGGGTTGTAGTCAAAAGGAGGTAACATTGTAGCTTGGCAATGGTTTTGCATTGTGGACTTGAAGAATGCAAATTGTTGATCAAGAAAAAAAAGGTTTACCAACAACCTAACAAATGTATTGGAATTTCCAATTACTTTGGGGTGCCTAAAATGTGATTGTATTGATGGCCATGTGTTCAAGAAATGTTATTTATGCCTTAGGAATAAACCAGTACTTAAGGTTGATTACCCCAATCGCATATAACAACTTTTGCACAAAAAAACATTTTTCCAACTTTGTTATGAGACCAGTAGTAGTTGAAGCACATTGTTGTATCATAGAGTTTACAACTTTGGCCCATATCTCCCTGGTTACCATGCCCACGACCCTAGTGGTTGCATTGGTGGTGCGAAACATATAAAATGCAATGTAGTCAATTAGGGTTTCAACTTGTGTCCACCACATCAAACATAAAGTTTCATTGGCATGTTCAACAACATCATTGAAAAAGGAAAAATGAGATGATGTGAACTTTTAAGATGAGGATCACAGTACATGGTTTGTATGTATGTTTTAGCCAACTTAATACTAGAAACATAGTCGCATATGAAAGTTGCACACCTAGGCTATGCAAACTTGGAAAAACCTTGCACTATTTCTAACAAGGGAAAAATGCATGTAAAACTTAACAAAGTCTCCACATCACATAATGATTCATAATTAACTCTTGTAGTGTTGATGGTTGGAATATCTTGAGCCATTTTCATAATAAGTGGTTTGTACTCATTCAAAAAAAAATTTGATGGTGAAAACATTGAGAAACATCAAGTCTTAATATTTTTGAAGAACTTGTTACCTTTACACTCTAGCAATTTAATAAGCTTGCTAACTTCAAAATGGTGTTAAAGGTTGTGAACAAAATAATTGTACATGGAAGAAAATAGCCCAATTCAATTTGTTTACCAAATTTATACCACTCAAAGTTTGGACAACAAGATTGGTATGATGTGCTATGTAGTGCACACTAATCACAAATGGAACATGATTCTGCATCAGCTAAATGGTCACACCATATTTTAGCCCTTGAAAAATAGTGACTCCATTTGTTCCAAAACAAACCAATTTGTTGGCTATATTTATCTCATTATAACCTCCATAATTGGTAAGGCTTTGCATAATCAAAAAAGTTAGGTTGTCAAAAGAGCCTCCATCTACCATTTGTTGCAAGTTCAACAATATTAGGATCTGTTTCCACAAATCTATCACGTAGACATATATAGATAACTAACTTTGGTCATCAATGGTTGTGACCTCATCACAACTTAATGAAATAAATTTCACTTTTAGTAAACATTCTTTGATGGCTTGTAAAACAATGTTGTGCATTGTTTCCAGCATGGTCCATCTTGTAGTATTAGACTAATTTTTTGAAGGTAGTTTAAAAGTTTAAAAGATTGGAATAAAAGCTTGAAGTTTTCAAAGTTTGTCATAGGGCAATTTTGCAACAAACTGAATATATTATTTTTTCTTTTTTACCTTCCCTTGGTTGGCCATTTGAAGAGCAATTGTGTCACAACATGTAGATGCAAACTTCTCATTTTCCACATTTTACTTAATAAGACAAGAAAAAAATTGCCCAACAATAACACCACATTTGGCTTTGGTGCATTTGCATAAACCATAATGTTTCATTAAAGAATCAAGTTTTGGCACCAAGAGTTTTTTTCTCCTTTTAATTTGTGAACAAACTACAATTCATGGTTTTTCAAAAGGTCCAAGTTGATTAACAAGTAGTGGACATATACATTTTGACTACAGGCCTAAGGCTTGAATGACATGTGTATTTTTTATTAGTAAACTTGACTAAAATGATATATGTCAATTGAAGATTTAGTCAAGTTGAACAAAAAATTAACCACCTTCAAAATGACCAATGGTTTTTATTCAATTGGGACATCTAATCAAGTTGGACAAAACAAAATGACATATTTAATCAAGATAGATAATGGTGTTCTAGTCAAATGGGACATCTTATGTTTCCTAATGAGTCAAAATAACTACTAACTAAGCAAGCAATAGCCTAACCCTACCTATATATAAACTTATTTATTTACATACCTATCCACCTACCATCCTACATCCTTACTTACCAACTTATTTATTTACATACTTACCTACATCCTAAATCCATACTTACCTACTTCCTATTTCCCACCTACTTACCTACTTCCCACCTACCGTTTGAAATCCCTTCTTGCTTACCCACCTACTTACCTAACTAGTAATTACGTACTTCCTATGGACTACAAGTTACCTACTTACCTACTTTTATACCTATTAAGCATCATGCAACCTATTTACTAATTATCTAACTTTTTTACTTATCTACATAATTAACACTACTACATATCATGGTCTTTTTTACCAAGGAAATTGGTAAAAAAGGACCCAAAAGTGGCATTAGTTGACTTGACCAAGGTGCCATTTTGGACAAGTTGATTTCGATAGTGTCTATTTCGACTAGTGGCTTTATTGACTAAACCTATAAGGGTTGATTTGACTAACCAACTCAACTTGTGGTCTATTTGAACATTGGCTTATATGAATAGAGGATTATTTGACCAATAATCAAATTGATAGTTGAAATGTATAGCTTGCTCACACATGTGTCGAAAGGTTATCACATTATGAGTACCATGTGTCAAAATTCTATAAAGTCTACGAATGGTCTATTTGACTAGAGGTTTATTGATTAATAGTCAAATTGATAGTCAAAATGTATGGGTTGCTTAAGCCATGTGTCAAAAGATTATGACATCTATAAATTCCACATGTTGATTTCTTATAACATCCATTTCATTACACGTGTTAAAAAATATCCATGTGACACTTAACATCATGTAAATGGTTGGAAAATTGCCACATGTCAAACATATGGGCATTGCATCCCATCAAATGTCACTATACATGATGGTTCATTTGATTAAATCTAGTTGAATCAGCTAGTAGCTTCATTGACCATATATAGTGGCTTATTTGACCAAACATGGTTAAATATGTTTCAAGTTCAATTGATTGACTAGTTTTAGATGTTTGGGACAATTGTTCATCTTGTCTTCTTTACTATAGTTGGTTTGAACATGTCAACACAACATATGTTTCTCAAATTAATGTTGGTGCCAAGTGATCTATTTGTGACCAGTCATCTTGACCACTTATAGTCTTCAAGACATTAATTAAAAAGAGGTGTTGATTAACATTAACTAGCTTACATTAAATTTTCCTTGCTTCCTATTGACCTAGTTTCCCCTACAACCAAACATTTGCAAGATCCATGCACCTACAATTAAGCACTTACAAAGTCCATTTAATTGTCCTACATGTGCAAGTTATATGTATAACCAAATCACAATCATGCAATAATCTAAAACAAAGCCACATTGGACGGATACCAATCAATCATAATTTTTCATTGTTTTCGAAATTACAATTTCAAAAGTCTTCCAAAGGTCCATATGTACACACAACTTAAGTCTTATAATGTCCTTTCCATGTTTCATACAACCATGGAAACTACTTACTAACAAGTACATCTTTCTCTCACCACAAAACAACACATTTGCCATATCTTTCACCTTTGATGTAGTAGAGTTCGGAAATGGTAACTTTGTTGACCTTCTCTTGATACTTGTCACTACAATGGTGACATACCTAGGTGTAATTGGCACCCCATGGAATGTCATACTTGGCACTTTGCATATTTCACCCAAGGCACATGTTACTTTGCTAATAGGATCAAGGATTTTCACCTTTGTCCTTGGTTTTAACATGGATTGTAAACTTATCACCCATGTGACGTAGTTAGTATTATGTTGGTCCCATGACCTTATCTACAAAGCATGTTCACAATATTTTCCATTCCACAATGAGGAAAACATTTGTAATTCAAAGTGTTACCTGTGGTGCCTTTGGCATAGATTTTAGTTTGTGACTTGGAGAACCAAGGAAGGTGTCCTCAAGACTTTTATTACCTTGAATCAACTCCAATGACATTGTGCAATAACCATTAATAGACCATGGAAGTGATAGACCTTACAACCCAATAATCATAACTAAAAACCAGCTACCAAAACATTTATGCAATCATGTAACATGTCCATGATGAGGTTAAACAACTGTTGGAAAAAGAAATAGTGCATTTCATTACCCATATTACCTATGTTTTTGAAGATCTTTTCTTGTGGGTGGGGGAGATCTGAAATGTATCGTCAAAGTTGGAATTACCTTGCCATAGTTCTAATTAGAAATATAATAACCATTATAAAACCATGAAAAAATAAATAAAGGGAAGAGAATTGAAAGTTCAAAGTGCATGGAACTTATCATATCACTCCAAACCGCTATTGTTCATGTGTTGAATGATTGAAAACAACCACAATAGAAATAAGAAAACTCACCTCCACCCCTGATTTAGTTTTTTTGGAAGGAATTGGTTTAAGGTGTTTTTGTCCTTGCTTTTGTGGAACCACTTGTTGTTCATTCATGTCCAGCATAGAGAGCATCTCACATATTGTTTGGGTGTTTTTTTCCTTCATGCATGTTGTGGCTAAGTCATCTTTGGTAGAACCTTTTACTTGGCATTGGGTCTCAACTACAACTTGCACATGATCCTACAAACACCAAGGCCATTCAATAGTTTAAAAATACATGGTGATAGAAAGGCAAAGGTGATGAATAATTGAACCCAAAAATAATGTCAAATTATTATGCATACATATTAATAACCTATTTTTGATATCAACATAAAAATTAGTGAGGATGTTGTGCTTGCTTATTTAAAAGGGCCATGGGCATTATCCAAAGCAACATTTTCAAATTTAGGGTTTGATTTGGATGTAGTAGCAATGCATTGAGTGCCATCAACTAATTGCAAATTGCCATTCGACTATTGCTAAGAGAAAAAACATTGCATGTGGGTTATTATTATTGAATTCAAAACCACAAAAAGATGAAATCATGCAAACCCTAAAGAGCATCAAATTTTGTACATTCAATTTCAACCTTGAGCTTCATACAATCTTATTTAGTTCTCTATCAAATGGGAATTCAAGCCATTTAGTTAGCGCATACCAGAACAAAAGGGCACACACTTGAACATCATGAGAGCCTCTTGGGTCGATGTTGTCCATGGTTGGCACACTGCACTCAAATGTCTTGTTAAGATTGCATATATTTTGCTTGGGTACAATCAGCTATACTTTAAGAGTTTCTTGAAGCATCTCAAAATTTGTTGTTGTTTGTGGGATGTCTTCTGTGACAATAACAACAACTTGAACCATCATGCTCTCCAAAATACTAAACCTCATATTCCAACTTGTCACCTCATTTACACTAGGAGTGCATTGAATTACTCCTTGGTGCTTGTTGGTTAAAAGTGCCTACCCATAATGCAACAAGGTTAGTAACACATGTGAACTTTAATTAATCAACAATTTGGTAATTTGGAACAAAAATGTGTTACAAACATTATACAAATGTAAATGATAGTGTTTTACCATATTTGTGGAAGGAGAAGGAATACATCTTATAACTAGTCTAAGGGGTCCCTTATCTTTCAAAAGATCTTCATTTACTTCAGTTGGTGTAGGGGGGCATCCTAATTCATTTTCTTATGCACATGACAAGATTCAAGTTTTGAACAACAAAAAAAAAAGGTTTTTTTGCACTACAAATGGTCACACAATAAGAAAATTGAACAAAGAATAACAATAGGGTTTCTCCAAAGGTTAATAATTTTACCAATTTGCTTGTAGTCCCCACTTTTTCGCCATAGCTAGTATGGTTTAAAGTGTTAACTTTTGCTTGCATGGCACAATATCTAACAACTTCCTTTTGTTTTGCTTTTAAAGCAATAAAACGTTTCATACTCTCCCAATGATCATATGTATAATCCTCGGGCCTTGTTGCATTTGCTTCAATAAGAAGCTTTAAAGCATGGTGCTTTCCTTAAGTAAACATTCACTTGTGCCTTGAACTCCTTGTATGATAAATCATGCCCAACATACTCCCAATTCTTTTCTAACCTATGAAACACCTCATTCATCAAATGATGGGGCTAGGCATTATTGTTGTCAATGTTAATCCAAATATTCTTATGGATTAGTTGGGGCTTTCCAAATGGATCACAGGAAACAAAAAATGGTTTCTACCCATTGGCCTTTCTAATGATAACCATTTTGCATGCATTGTTCACAATTAGTTTATGAACCTTGCATTGGATAGTTTGTCATTCTTTCTTAGTCAAACCAATAGTTATAACCTTTTGTACCCCAAAAAGATCATCATAACAAGCCAGTTTTATGTTATTAGGCTAGCCATGTACTTGTACTTGTGCCATTTCTCGTGGCTTGGACACAAAACCCATAAGGTCATGTCCACCTTGTTTTCCTTGAGCTCTAGCAAGAATTTGCAGGCCTTCCATTTGCAAGCCTCCCATTTGAGAGCTTCCCATCTGTGAGCATGTTTGTTGTCTAAAGGGGTTAATCCCTAGTGATGTTAGGGTCTGCAACACTTACATAACTTGCATTTGTTGCAATGGATTCCATACCCCATGTTCACATTTGGCAACCCAACCAAACTAGAACAAATGTTCCCCAGACTGCTAGGTAAAATATTATTTATGGCAAGTACCTAACTTTGCACTTGAATGCCAAGATTGTTAAGTAGATTGAGATTCATAGTAGGTACCTAATTTTGAATTGTTGCATTCATAATGTTAGTGGGCATCCCACCCATATCATTTGCAACTTAAGAAATCATACTAGATGTGCATGGCATTATACTAGCATTCTTGGGTTTAGAATAACCTAGTTTGCCATGTGAAGGCGTGGTCAATTTGGGCCAATCACCATCTAAAGACTTACAAGTTGTGCCACCTTCTCCATGGTCATTTTCATCACCCAAAGATGATTCCTTATCATCATAACCGCTATCTTCAAATGCATCTAGGGCTCTATTCCAATGTTGGTCAACATCATCACCACTAGGGATGGACACCTTTTCCATGGACTGTTGTGGATCTATACTTATTCTCAATTTCCAAGGTCTAGGAAGCTCAGCTTTCTGTAAAGTTTAAAGGCACTAAGGATGCAAAATGAAAGATGCACAAAGTTGGTTCAACATACAAGTTTGAATGCATAGAGGGAAAACACTTTACTTCAACCCTTGCAACAAAACCCATGTCCATATTTTGCAAATGCACAAATAAATATATGTAGACATTGCCATGTGGGATCCTTTCATTGATCAATTGGGAATTTAAAAGAATTAATGAAAATGTGCAATAAAGTTTTTCATAATAATAATATATAGTTCATAACCAATCCAAGAGATGGGGCTAGGAGATGTAAAAGTTTTACTTGTTTTGGCTTGCCTCCTTTCAACTTTGTAGAAACACCTCCAATCCCCTCCTTTAGTTCCAAGCTGATGTCTTCTAAAGAGGATTCAGGCATGTCTCCAATTGAAAAATCTAAATGTGAAGGGGTTTGTTTCTCACTGCTTGAAGAAGATCATTGCTTCAAGGACTTGGATTTCCCCTTACAACATGCACTACAATGCACTAAGGTTCTTGGATACCTTTAGGCCCCAAGACCCCTTTTGTAGTTGTTGCCTTCTTCCCACAAATTGTGTGGACCTTGCAAATCTCCATACAAAAGTGAGCATATAAAGGCAGTGATAGATCACACCTCAAAGTTGGATTATTGATCTTCATATATGGGCCCTTCCAAAAACAAATCTAACATTAAATTATAGAAAAAATAAAAGGTCATCAATTTTGTTTTTTGGTCATGTCACCTTTTGTTGTCATTGACCTTTGAGAATGAAGAGATACATGAAATTTTGCATCTCTTTCAAGCCTTAATTTATATTTTTCATGCATGGAACATGCTTACCAATAGGAGCAGATACTTCAAAAACCTTGCATAGTGTTCACTTATGTCCTAAAAATGCATTTGCTTCCTAGTCCACCACCATTGGGTTTGGCCCAACAAAACATGCATATAAAAACAACCAACTTGTGCCCAACATAAAATAACATCCAACTAGCCTCCTTAATCAAAATTTGAACATTAAAACCCCTCTAAGTTGACATTGTGCACTAAAATTTCCCAAGACAAAATGTTCGTTTTTTACAAACACCCCCATGATATGTTAGACAAGCGATCCTATATTGTGTCTTCACATGGAAAATTGTGGATATGCATCCAGAAATTTCTCAAAACATTAAGATTTTGACCATGAATAGTGCAAAAATTATGGACAATCTAGTTTACAAACATTTGAATGTTGTAATGTTTTATCACATATCTATAAAAATTGATTAGCCCATGTCAGTTAAAATGTTGAAGGTATCCTACATACCAAGTTTTTAAACAACAATTGAAGGGGCACATGGATAATGCTTAGAAAAACTAGTCCAAAAGGAAAATGATTGAACCTTAAAACTTCCATTCAACCTACACCCAACTATAAATATACCTATTTGCAATAGAAAATGGATTACAACATAAGATTGTATAAGACCTACATTGTTTCAAACTATACAACTATCTAGAAGGTTTAAGAAAATTTGGAGAATGTTGAAGCTCAAATTTATATACATGCATAATTTGGAATGTGAGATTTATGAACAAATTGGTGATTTAATTCAACCCACATAGAACCATCCAAAGTGATGTTGCAATCAAGCGACAAAAGGTGTTAAACATGGGGACTGATGAACTTGCCTAGGGACCACATGCAAGTTTAAGGACCTCAACACAAACTCGTTGCAAGCAATATTTTTTGCCCTACTTTTCTCATATTCACACTCATATGCATTCCCATTAGTTGTCACCATGGGTTGAAGCTCTATAGACCAGTTCACACCATCTAGCGTGAAAAGAATGAAACAATCACATAACAAAACATGGCAGAGCTCTTTCACACAATGTTGACACTTTACACTCAATCCAAAACGATTAAAAATGCTTCACACAAACAATGCAACGTGGAGTTCTTGTCTTGCCAATCCGTTAATGATTTTGATAAGTTGAACAAACTCACCTTCTTGAACTTTGAGCTTGATAGACTTGGGTTTTCTAAAGCTTTCTTTCTCTCCATACCTTCTCCAAAGCTTGCTTAAGTATACTTGTCCTCTATCACTGTAGCTCAATGAGTTGTGTATATGCACACCACATTGCACAAAACCAAGAAGTTGGAAACTACCTCTACATGGAAATGTCACAATTGTGAAAAACTAACACCCTTTAATAATCATCACAACTACATGCACAATAGTATGCAATTACACATTGGAGCTAAGTCTGCAAGCCCTTGTTCTTTCACAATTTTCAAATGCCAAAAACTAATACACTTGAGTCTTACTTAGTTGCAAGCTTCAACAGGCCTTAAGTTCATCCAACTTAGGTGAAAAAATCATCCACTTGAAATGAATGAATGTATGTATTATGGATGAAATGAGGTAGTTCGACATTTAGTTAGGTTAAAAGAAATGACTATTTGTTGACCAAATTTGCATCCACTCAAAAGTTGTATGTTGTTGTAGCCCATTCCTTTAGATTTGGTTGTCCCTACTACTGTCATGCATTCAAGGTGCATTCACCACAATTGCAAATGTGAAGGTGGTGGATTGGATAGTGCAACCAAATTGCATGTTACATTGATCATGCCAAATTAGGTAAATATCCATCATGCCAATTTCTATTTTTCACTTAATCACTTTTTGACATGCACCTTTTCTTAATTCTAAAATGTTAATTAATGAAATTTAAGTGGTCTAATTTATGGCTAATAAGATGTTAACACGTGTTGCCTGGGTAGGTAGGTAAATATTAAACCCTATTAGGTATGTAGGTTTATTTAGGTATGTAAGTAAGTTGAACATAGCTAGGTTTAGGTTATATAAGTAAAATTAAAATAATCGGATTTTATTTTTAAGATTAACCATTTCATAAAGGTTAAACTTTATTAATTTACTCATCCCCAATGGCACTTAGTGTTTTGTTATTACAAAATTACTATTCCTAGTTATATATTGAGCCAAATAGAGTTGGAAGCCAAAGGATATGGGATAAAAAATTCCATTGCAAACCTCATGAACCAATTTAGTTGCATATTAGACGCAATTAATGTGTTAGAGTATAGCAGCTAAAGGAGGGCTTTGTTGAATCTGATGTCCAAACAAAACTTGTAGCCCTCTTCTTGGTGCATCAACACACTAAGAATCATTGAAAACAGATTAGAAATGTGAAAGTTTATGGCCCCCCAAAGTAAATGGGTCAAAAACTTAGAAAAAAAACCATTGAACATTACAAAGGCTGATTCTTAAACACCAGAAAGTTCCTTTTATGTTGTTTTTTTGCTATTAAAGTACGAACATGATTTGTAAAACTTTAGATGACGTTCCCATAGCATTTTAAATCGTTTAAAATGAATAAGAAATAAGAAAGTTATGAGGTTTAAAAGTAGGAGGGGTCCAAAAAAAAGAAAAAAGAAACGTTTTATAACTTGGAAACTTATTTTTCTTATTTTTAATTTTTCATTACTCCTTTTCTTTTGCAATTCAAAGATGATTGTAGAATATTTTTAATAATTATGATTACTTAATGAAAATATGGTTTTAACATTATTATATAGCTCAAACTAGTAATTAGTTTAAGATGTTTGTGTATTTATAGGTTAATTTGTGTAGCCTACTTACATTAATATTTAAACATAAATAATAATATTTAAATATTTAATACCTATTGATATTATATATATATAACTGATTATCATTATAATTATAATAAACATTTGATTGATATTTATGAATAATTATTATAAATTTTAATATTATGATATTAATTGATTCTCAATAATGTTTTTGTTTAATCAAATTTACATTTTCTAAAAAAGATTCCAAATAAAATAAAATAAAAAAATTTTACTTGCCAAAACAAATATTTAAATATATTTAACAAATAAAATTTAAAAACTTACAATATATATTTAAACCATGGTTTAGTTTAGCTTAATTTACTTTAATATAATTTAGTTTAGCCATAAATATTTTAGCCTAACTTAATTTAGCCATAATTGGTTTGACCTAATTTAATTTAGCCATATTTATTTCATGTTAATTTAATTTAACTTAATTTATTTTAGCCATAAATAATTTAGCCATAATTATTTTGGCCTAAGTTAATTTAACCATAGTTAATTTAACATAATTTAATTTAGCCATAATTATTTTAGCCTAACTTAATTTAACTATGGTTATTTTAGCTTAGGTTAATTTAGGTTAACCTAAGTTAACATGGGGTTAATTTTAGCAATATAGTCACATAATATTATTATACATAACCTATGTAAATATATGAAGTATAATAATTTAAGTATGTATAAGTTTAAGTCATCATTTTTATGACATGTGTCCATGTACACATTTAGTTGCACGTTAGTTGCACAAACAACCGTATGGTTGAAAAATTATACAATACCAAATTTAAAGTTGTAAACATGACCAAGATAGTTACAAACGATAATTAGTTGCATGCCAATTGCATAGCGATTGGTTGTAAATGACAAGATTTTTAGTAATGAATTACATGTGTTGCCAAGGCTTGTTAAGGCAATAATATTATTAGCTAGTTTTGATCTTTGGATGTCCAGAGGTGGCATGGACACCTTTGCCTTGGCAATTAGTTACTTGAATGAATCTTGGATGCCCCAACACTTTACCATTGGTTTATTTGAGGTTCATAAGACCATTGGGCTTTCCATGGTTAATCAATTACGTTCATTATTTGAAAAGTATGATCTAATGCATTGTATGATTACCTTTGTGAAAAATGAAGGTAGTAACTTGATGTCTATGGCAACAACATTATGTTCCATTGTTGATTGTCGTCCTTTGAAACTTCAACAAGTTTATGAAGGTATGTGTTGGTCACATTATGTTTAAAGCTTGCCAATATGCTACTAATGATGAAAAGGTGAGTCTTAAACAAATTGGTGTGAAGGCTGCCCAAGGGAACTTACCAAAGATAATCACATGGAGAAAAAAGTCAAGAAAAGGAAGGTAAGAATGGGAAAAAACATGTGTTAAGAAGGGGTTGCACCCTTGGAAATTTAAGACCTTAGTGAAAACAAGATTTGCTAATAAAGTAATCATGTTTGAAAAGGTATTGGAATTCAAAGAGGCCATTTTTTTGTGTTATGGGTGGCAGAAAACAATTGCAACAACAACAAAGGGTTCCTAAGGCCGAAGTATGGGGAATTGCAGAAGCATTCATATCTGTTTTGAATCATGTTGTCATTGCTTACGAGATGAACCAATCATGAAGGCATTGGCTACTATGTGATGTTTTCAATACATGTATCAATTTTACATTGGCTTTGGAAGTTGAGGTTGGACAAGCTATTGATGTTTTCGATACGTTAGATGCATTTGATGTTGAACTTATCATCTTTCAAAACAACATGCAAACAAAAGTTGTTAAGGTCATCAAACCTTTTTTATAATTTTTGCAAGCTATGATTCACATCAGGTGCATAATATGTTTGCCCTTATGCTTGATCCTAGGTTCAAGTCTTTGAAGGTTGTGGAAAATTATGTGGGATGCGGGGCTTTTATTTATCTTGTTGCAAAGTATTATGTTAATGCATAATCCCTCTTTTAATGACTATGTCTGAGGTATTAAACCTTACTATCCAAGCATGTGCAATAGAAGTTGTTAGATTTGTTGCTAAATTTGGTGATTATATTGAAGAAGACAATAATATATTTGTGTGGGTGCACCTATGGAAGTGTCATCATGTGCATTTGTTGTTAAAGAGTTGTTCAAGAGGTTATTTGTATTCCTTGTTACATGTGTTAATCCCTTAGCTTGGTGGCAAATTCATGAAACCCAATTCCCAAATGTTAGCTTCCTTACTAAACAAATATTGGGAATTCCAAGATCATAGATTGAAACTAAATGTGTGTTTAGTTTTGCTGGAATGTTGACAACTTTGAGACGTTGTAGGTTGTAGGTGGATAATTTAGACCGAATCATCACCGTGGTGAAAAACTGGCCTGATGATCCTCGTTTGAATTGTTCATGACATAAGGATTTGACAAACTTTTTGAAAGTTAAATTTATATTGGTTGAAGACAATTATAATTTGATTGAAGAATAAAATTATTTTGAGAAACTGGAGTTAAACAAGGATTAATTTGGCATTGGCAATGTGAGCTAAAAAATTATAGTTAGTTTTGGGATTGTAAAACTTGAATGATAGTTTGCATTTCATTTGAACTAACAATTTGGTCTCTTTATTCATATAGAGGTTATTTGTGGAGTTCATCAATAATAAGCATGGCTTCTATTTTGTTGGGTGTGTTTGTGGGTTAGGTGAGGTGTATGTGGGGTATGTGGTTGGGGTAGAAAACTTGTGTTGCCTTGGGCAGGGTTTTTTAAAGAACCAAGGTTCAATTCCCCTACAAGTTATTGGGTTTTTAGATGTTTTTTAATGCTTTCGTGGGGTAGGCATATGACTGGAAAATTAATTCCAAAAGTTGGGACATATCTTGTGATTAGTGTGAGTTTGAAAACCGGAAAATTGATATCCACCAAAATGAAAAATGAAAAAAAAAAACATATCCGTCCGGTTAACTATATTTGTAATTTTTTATTGTGCATATCCTTATGTTATAACTTTTTGAAAAATATTCCATATAGATAACTTGAGAAATGCTTCAAATTTTCATATTTGGGCAACACTAATCATGACCCAAAAAATGCATGCAAATCTAATTGTTTGCAAAAAAAATAAAATAATTAAAACTGCAAAATGAAAAAAAATGAAGTTTCATTTATTAATCAAAGATTCACACAACACAATAAAACCTTGGTTGTATCATTTTTCAAAACGAAAGCAACATCTAACTTTGGCTCTTTAAATTGAGTTGGCATTTGATACCTTAGATTTGATTAAAAGCAAAGAAAAACAAATCTAAAAAAGCTCCTTGATAAAATCTAAAAAAAGTACAAAATGAAAACAAAGCAAGAGTTGTAACTTGTGTTGTTCTTCCCCAATTTTTCTTTTTTAGTTTGTTGCATGCTCTACCATGCCTAAACGCCTTCCTTCAAAACACCCTTCAAGAGCCCCATAAACAAAAATAGCCAATGCAAGAAACAAATTGCAACAACAAATATAAGAACAAGAAATTCAAAGTTGAAATAGAAGGTTCACATTAAAAACAAACCAAATAAAATCAAAGCCCTATGTTTGGGTTTGGGCCTTGTAACTTGAAAAAAATTCCAAAAATTGTAGATTTGTTGCAACTTACACGCAGTGTTTTGCAATGCAAATTGCAATTACTTCATTTTCCAAAGTTAGCATTCAAGTAGATCCTAAATTTAATGTACCCATCACCCCATACATAGAATCTATGCTGCTATATTGGCGATGATCTCTTGTACATAGTTCACATTACTTTCAACTATCAACCATTGAAAGCTTGGAGTACCAATGGTGATCGCAGCAAGTTGAAACATAGTGTAGTTGTGATAGAGAGGTGGCAAGGGATAGGGTTTTACAATCCAACAAGTAAGCTAGTTAGTGGTGACAGCTAGTGATGATAGTGCTTCACATCCAATGTTGATCAAGCATATCATGGCTACTAGGGTCTTTTAGAGCATCCATTCCCGGCAACATAGACCTGATTTGACCATTCAAATTCCTTTGTTGTATTTGCACAACCATTTTTTTTGTCACCATAGTGCAAAAATTCACCACAAGAAGTAACACTGTTCACAATAGATTGTTGAAGAATGCCCATGCACTGTGCACTAAGAGCTGTGCACTAAGATGTTGTATCCCCAAACTTGGGCATAGATTTCTTGAAACACTTATAACAAAAGGTGGTTAAACTTTGTGAAGATCAAATCAATTATCACTCCTTAAAATCATCCAAAAATATTAAATAAAATTTTATGATTTTAGAATAATTTGATAACTTCCATGAATGAAAATTCCAAACAATTAGGTAGATTATTAATAACATTAATAACCTTATTGATAATGAGGTGTTTTCTCAATAATCAACCAATATTGATGGATTATTGTTGACTAGAGTAATAGATCATATGCTAATCATACCAAACCAACAACAGTATGGAGTATGTGTGGGCATGTATCACTATGGACCCACATTGAAGGCAAAACTCTCCATAATCGTGCTTTCAATGATCAGGTAAACTAAGAATAGGCAGATTCAACAGAAACACCACCATTCACATTGCTGGTGTCAACGTGGTTCCCACTGTCAAGACTGGCATGGTTCTGCAGCCGGGTTTGACTACTGTTGATGAAAAATTTATTTAAGTTTAAATTAAGAGCCTGTTGGAGGATAGCAGTGGGAGTTTGTGGCTTGGTTTAACTTAATAGCTGCACGTGATTGGCAGGCTTGAATCTAGTTACTATATTCAACAGAACACACGAAACCGGACTTTCTGTCGTACTTAGCAGAACATGTGCTCATCAGGGCATATCATGAATAGCAGAGTAAAATCGTGCAAGCTCGATGCGAGGTGAGTAACCAACAGAGTGTGGGAATCAGAGGGTCAGAGGATACTTTGTCGAGGTTTTAATCTGCCAGTTTGTAACCCTTTTGTATCATTAAAAAAAGATTAAATAAAAATTAAAACATGGGTTTTTAGAGAAACATGTTGCCTTCAGATCATAGCTGTTAATCTCCTTAAATCTTTGGAGAACTGTTGAAGGATCAAATGAGTAATTCTGGTCGTTGAAAACTCAATAAATTGGTCCAAAAATGTATATGTACTTTTGTAATTTGGTATGTTACAATATGTGCTCAATGATATGCAGTTCACAGTAGCATTATAGAGAGTGTTGATCAGCACTTTCTTTTTACTGGTGAAATTTTGCCCTTGAAAAGCAATCTTAAAAATCCAAAATCCAAAAATGAAGTGATTTCAAGGAGGTTTTCTATTGGCAGAACTCAGAGAATCAAACAATAAAAATGGCCAGATTTATGGATGAATTGATTTTCAGCATGTAGCCAAAAATATGAACAGAGGATTAAAGATTTGTACAAGTCATATATGGTTTATAGCCAGATCTGGCTAAATCTTCCTAGGGATGATTGCCACTTTAGTTGCATAAAAAAATTCCTAAATAAAATACTGGTTATGATATGCCCTGAAGCCGGGCACCTGCTGGGTCACACTAGTATTATACTGAATGTGGATCATTTTATGGAATGATGATCTAGTCACATTTGGCTATAGACCAGCTATGAAAGTAAGTTTTTAAAATATCCTTTTATATGCTGGCTACTTGCTTCAACATTAATGTGTAGAAACATGACAATTGTTTTAAAGAATTTTAAAGATTGTTGGCAATTTCATTTTGGAAAAAGGTAATATTCGACCGAATTTTTGTTTTTTTGAAAACAATTTGCCACAGGCAAAAAAAAAAAACGCTGGAGAGTAATGGGATCAATTGTTAAGTGTTGCCACAAAATTCCTAAATAAAGCGAATAAAACACTGGATATGTACCACACGTATTTTAACGGCAGAGGTCACACTAGTATTATATATTCAGTGCTGATTATGTTCTGGGATAATAATAATAATATTGTCCGTGGGAATTAATTGCATGGAATAAAATGGGATTAATTGCTGATCACTTAAATTAAGTGTTGCTAATCACGATCAGGAATAATATTGAACTACGTGAAATTACTATGTTAATTGCTTAGCGATTTGGAGTTTGATGAGTTTGGAGCTGCAACCATGGGGGCTCCCGCTGCGTGCAGTTCCTGTTGGGTCATGAGACTGTCACTACGTCGTGTGAATCCTGAATCTTTCAGGATTTGATAGGGCTGTTGCCTCCCTCTCTTCTGGGGTTTCTCTCAAGCTTGCAGTCGGCAACAGCTTTAACAGGGAAGTTGTGGATGCTGTCGCTCCAGGGACTCATGTGCAGGTCACCGGCCGCGGGCGGTTTTATTGTGCGGAGTGCGCGCCACACTGCACTGTTGCACTTAAATCCTGCGCCAAATGCAATCTGCCATAGACGGTCGCCTCTGTGCACTCGCGCTTTGGCCTCGGTGTACGCTAATTCGTACCAGAGCGAACTGGTTGATGTGTTGCCAAACCTGTGTATATGTATGTGGAAGTAACACTGATTAGTTTAATGCAGTCAGGACATCTTTCCATTAGGCTGTTGTGATCACAGCAGTTTTCCTATATTGTTCAAGCATTGACCAATTACAGGAGCTCTGACCCGGTGAGTCAAACTCTGACACATCATACGTACAGTGAATTTTTTTGTTTTGTTCTTCATGAGAATATGTGTTTCCAGAGTTCGTAACATGATTGATTACATATTTTCAATGCAGTCGCAGCTTTTCAATGGTAAGCGTCTGTCCATGCACCGAGAAACCAAACCCTATGTCATTGGCTTTCCATTAGACTGCTGGGATCACAACATAGCACACCGTGTGTAACTGTGATCACAGCAGCCTAACGGAAAGAGACTTTTAGAAGTCGAGAGAGGAAGCGCAGCACGAGCTAGCCAAGTAGAGGGTAGAATTTAGATAAGCTAGAGCTCATGACGTACCTGTAGAGTGTCATTCGAGATGGCTCCATGTGCCACTCGCTGAGGTTCAAGTTCTTTTCCAGCTCGTCCAACACGGCTCGTCCGCCAGCATGGATGCAAAAGTGCTCAAACGCAAGCTTGAAATCGGGAATGTAACGTTTGGTCGAAGAGTACTTCTTGTGCATCTGAGGGCCGAAGCCGCTGAGCTTCCTGCGCAGTAAGCTGAGAAGGAATCGCAGTTGCTCCGAGTAGGGAAGAACCAGAGGTCCCAAAGTTGTGATGTTGGCTTTAAGCGCATCTCCGGCTACGGTCATTAGATCCTTTGACAACGATACTCCCACTTGTCCATCCTCGTCCTCATCCTGTGAAAGCACAAGAGACTGGTGAGTGAGATGAAGCACCCACCCACAAGGAGCCCAGGTTTAGGGTTTAGGGTCTAAACCCTCTTGGACGATTCCCTCCTCCAAGAATAGACTAAAAACGTTACTAACAGGGAATTGTGCAACACAGGGGGGTTTTGCAACATTCCCAAGGAATCTCATGGGGAAAGTTCATCTAGAAGGGTTTATGTACAACTCTGCAAGGGGAAGTCGGTCATTTTTCCTTAGTTGGAAAGCACCTAGTTGGGGGAAGACAGATTTTTCCTTCGACATTGGTTCTAAGAGGGATTTCTAAAAAGGATAACGAAGAACCTTCGCAGATGTCACACAGGGAGTTGTACGAGAAAACTCCTTGTGCTTCAGATCAACTTTCCATGGACTGGAAATGCTTTCAAGCTGGTGGACACTGCATACATACCTCTACGACGCACTGATAAGATTTGTCATCGGCTCCTTTATGCGTCCTTACAGTGTGCATTAACTCGTATTTGGCGTGACGTCTGTCTCTCATTTTGTTCGAAAGTAGAATCGCAGCTCCGCCCATGCGGAACAAACAGTTCGTAACTAGCTTGGATCGATGGTTTCCGAAGTAAGGTCGTAGCGAGAGAATTTCTTGGCTCAACACAAGTGCGTACGAGTTCCGGTGCACCTGAAGAAGGTCCTTGGCCAAGTCGATGGCGATCAGGCCGGCGCTGCAACCCATACCGCCAATATTGATGCTTTTGATGTCTCCGCGCATCTTGTAGTGGTTCACCACCATAGCAGAGAGAGAAGGAGTGGGATTGAACAAGCTGACGTTCACGACCAGCACTCGAATATCTTTGGGTTTTACTCCTGTCTTCGCGAAAAGCTCGTCCAGTGCACTGCACATAACAGTTTTGGCCTCCTCTCGAGCTTCTTTCATCGAACGTCTAGGGGGAAGCTCCAGCATGACTTGAGGCAAGTAAGTGTTGTCCCCGATGCCAGATCTTTCCAAGATCTTTTGCTGGAAATCCAGACTCTGCTCTGAGTACCGTCCAGTTGCCACCGCATAATCGAGGAGCCCTTGCTTCGAGACTGATCTCGCCTCGTCTGGCTTTTGGCAAGCGAAGTCGACTAGGTAGACCCGGCGAGGCTGAAATAAGAAGAAAATCGCAAACCCGCATAGCAACGACCCTGAGAAGACTATCACGCAGAAATGGTTCATGTGTTGGACGTAATTCCAAAGCAGCTGAATTGTTGCCGCCGCGTTGATCGCTCCCAACTGCCCTGTGAGCTTCTTCGCCAGCACTGTGAGAATCGCAACGACCATCAATGAAGTGAATGCGGGCAAAGAACGATACCCTCGCATTACGTATTTCAGGTCAATGAACTGCAGAAAATCTGGCAACGTGATTGCACAAAATGCAGGGGCCGGTTGATGACCATCGGCCCTGCAACGGCAGTCGAGTTTGTCGTCATGGCCAGCAAGACCAGCTCCGTACACCAGCTTCTCGCCCATGGATTCGTAAGTATTGCCCCTGCAACTCTGCGCAGATTCGACTCAATTGCAAGTGAAGCTCAATCCTCAATCATCAACAAATCTCCAGATATCAAAATTCCCCAAGACTTTGCTGACATTGATGGATTGCCAGAGCGACCGACGAGTACCACAATGAAGCGCTCACTTGGTAACTTCAACTTTGGGGACATATTTATAGGTGTAAGCTTCTGTAAGCTGGTGAGCAATACAAGCAGATTTTTTCAAACATTTTTTTGGGGGTGAATCAATGATGGCTATATACTGCGGCGCCGGAAGTTGTTACAATCCGGCGAGACACTAGCCCGACACGAGATGATGTCAATGTCGTGGATTGTGGCATCAGCCTACAGTTTCGGACAATAGCAAAATCTCACTTCTCTTTATGACAATTTGACGGCGACAGTGAACCAGCACCCACCAGTGCACCATGAAGGATGGATGGTAAGTGGTCATGAAACAGTTTTCTGTTGGGTTCCAGTTCCCTAGCTAACCATGGTGGTTATGACTCCATTGCTTTTTTTTTATTACCTACCTACTATAGGTAGGTAATAAAATCAGTAGTCCTCACTTATGTATAAACCATCTATTTACCTAGTAGATACCTATTTTCCTACCTATCTACCTACATATGAGACATATTTCTTTTACAGAATTTGTTACCAAGATGAAACCAAATATTAACTCAGTTTAGGTTCATCCACAACTGAGTCATAACCTGCATCCATTGGATGGTGGACTGGTGGGTGCCTAATTTGAGCTTTTTTTTGCCCAAAATGCCTTCAACACTCAATTCAACAGTTGTATTGATACTTAATTTGAGAATGAAATCTGGATGTCTAATGTTTTGGATGCAACATAACCGTCCAGTTGAAGGTTGGATAGTGAAAACATAATTCCAGCAGTCACAAACCTAACCAGCTATGGAGGTGAGAAGAAGGTCAAGAAAATAGGCGTCAGTCCTTGTTTCGTGGAATTTTTTAATTCTTCTTGTGTTCTCCTATGTTCCCAATAAGTTCCCCATGATGTTCCCCAAGTTCGCAATGTGTTCCTCAGGGTGTTCTCGGTAGCACCTCATTTGATCCCATATCCTTTGCCCAAAGTTCTCCTCTTCTTGTCTTTATAGGTGAGCCAAAGGCGAGATAACACAGAGAAATCGCTACTTTCGGAGAGCCTCCCAAGGTTCAGTTTTTTGGGTGATGGGCCAATCAAAATGGCCCATTGCAAAAAGAAATGAAGGGAACTTGGGAGGCATTCCCTCTAATGAAAGGATAGGTGAAAAAGAGAGGTGATGTGTGGCAAGTGGATGGCCAGGGATCCAGGGTTAAAGTTGCCATTGCTTGGTCATTTTGGTACTCACTTGAGTTCAATTTCTTATTGGAACATCCATGCCTTGTTGGATATCAAATTGTTCAACGAATCTCCCAATGAAATATCAATGACAGGCAAACACTTTTTCATTGCATTTCGACGCCATAGCTAACCACAAATCGTGTAGTAATCATCCATGGGGAATCTACCTACATAGAGTAGCCACCAAGTGTGCCATTAATCATGTGTTAACCATCCACATGCATCTACCTACTTAGAGTAGCCATCAAGTGCCCTAGTGCAGTTCTGAGATGATGAGCATCCTTGAGTCCTTTTGCATAGCAACTTTCATAGACCCAAGTTGACATGACAACCAATGAGACATGACACAAGATGCTAACAAACAACCAAGTTGACCTCACAACCAATGAGACATGACACAAGATGTTAACAAACACCCAAGTCGACCTAACAATCAATGAGACATGACACAAGATGTCAACAAAGTCTACATAAGGTATAGTACATCATATTAAGAAAAAATCCATGCAAGGAGATTTTGGTGGGCACTCAAGAGGTATGTGATGATTGAGGTTAATGGCATATTGCAAGGAGTGTTGTTTTTCCATTATTTTGATATCAAAACTTTGGCGAAATTTTGCCTGGAAAAAAAAACACCGATTGCTCATAGCATGGCCAATATTCCTATTGGAGAACATTAATGGAAAAGAAAAAGAAAAATTTCTGCAGTGCCGAAATCTTTTGAGCTTCTTTCATCAGTTTATTTCTAAAAAAGAAAAGCGAACTTCAAAGAATTTTAAAAAAAAAGTATATAACTTCTTTTTCGTTATATTTTCTAACAAGATAAGAAAATCCCAAAGGAAACCAAGTTGGTCCCTTTTGGGATCTGGAGTGGAGTTAGGCCTAGCACCTAATACCCACCCTTTTATGAAGGGGTATTAACCTAGGCCAAAAATGATGACCAACACGTGTAGGTGATAAGGAAATAATACAGCATGCACCCAAAGAGGCTTGTTGTTTTCCTCCAATGCAACCTTTGAAACTCTCTATACATCAAAGATTCATAAATTTGGTCTTCAAGTTTGTATATGGGTTCAATTTTTTCTTTTTCACCTTTCAATTGCTGGGTTCACATTTTTCCGTTTTAAAATAATGCATGGTTATGGCCAGGAAGGAAGCCAAGAAAATTCCATTCGATAGTCCCTTAAACTAATGCCTAACAAATATTTTAGACAATGCTTTCCATTTGGTGACTGAAGGGCACCTCAATTCAAATTGTTTTCTATACCCAAAGCCTATATGGGGGTTGTAATGCATCTCAAAATAACATGCGCCTGAGGCCCACTTTACGCTAGGAGTCAATGTAGAAAAATGAAGCAATTTTTTAAATACCACTTTATGGCCCTAACTTGGCCTCAAGGCAGAAAAAGGATACCTATCAACTTGGGAGCCCAATTTGCAACCCTTGGAGCCAATGTTGCTGCAATAAAACATTGTTGTTTTGGTGAAATCCACACCATTGGATCAAAACAAACCCTACACTAAATCCTGTATCTTCTTTTTTTTCATTTTATGTTTTATATTTTCGTTTTTTTAGTTGAGTTTTGGTGCATGGTGATGAATGATGGAAGGAGTTTATAATTTTTCTACTTGAGATATGGAAGATTTTGGAAGGTTATTACATGAAAAAGGTGGGTCAAATGTAACATGAAAAAGAAGCAAAGATGAGAAAAAGAATGATACCATGAAAAAACAAAAGCATATGAAAGAGGTTGAAGCCTTGATTTTTACTTTTTGACCTTAATGGCTTCACACATGAACTCACTGACACCCAAAAATAATAATGTTTTATTACTAACTTGAGGCCAAACGATGAGCCAAGTGCTCAAAGTTCCCATTATTGGCTTCAAGATTTTTTAGCCCTGATTTTTACTCTAAAATGGGTTTTAATTTCAAGGTCCATTGGAGAAAGGAAAACATCAATATGCAGCTTATTGGTTGCCTATTCTTACCCAAATTCGCCTTGGCACCCATGCACCTTCACCTCCATTTTTGATATTCGTTAAACATCTAAACTACCTGTTGGTGAGCTCATGCATTCAAATTCATCTTGTAACCTAGGGCTAACCTTGACCTCTAGATGGATGGGACTCAACCTACTACAGATTTTCCAAGTGGTGCAAAGCCTTGTCACTTGAGATTACCATTTTTTGTCTCTTGGCCTAACCGAAGACTTGTGTTTAGTTCAATGACTTAACATATTGAGGATGTCTTTTTGGGCCCCATCCTCAAACCTTCACTTGTCAACACTTGTATGACTCATGAATGTTGTCAAACTAGGAATTAGACCTAGCCCATCATTTAGACTCACAACCCAAGTTGCCATGAAGGCTGGCCTACTATGGTTTAGATTTGGGCTCTAATTATGCGAATCCCCTTAACTTGAAGGTTCTACTAGAATGGCATGTCACTCTCCCCCACTTTAGAAATGTCAACATCCTCATCAACATTATTTATGGGTGACCACCCTTGGGTAATTCTACCACTTCTTTCCCTTTCATCCAAAGGTGGAATTAACTTCTTCTCAATCAAATAAAACCATTCGTACTATGTCCTTGTGTTTTCAATGTAGGATGTGTTATTGAATGTGTCTTTTGTTTTCACCCAATGCATTCATTTTGGCATCTTCCCAAAATTTCCCCTTATGACTATTTCATTTTTTCTTTGGAGTCCACTTAAAGTCAATCTTAAAAGTTTCAATCACCACATTAAACCAGGGTTGCAAACACGCCAACAAATAGTGTCAAACCGGGATCTATAGTCCAAATCCCCTTTACCTAGATGGGACATGATTTGTGAATTCATGAGCAAGAAGTTTGAATTTTATGTTTAAATATGTGTCATTCTATTTGCACACACTGCCACCCCAATCTTGCTTGCCCAAGCCTTAGATTTAAAAAAATTGAATCAAATTCTAAGTCCATTTCCGTTGGTTACAACCTCCTTACCTTCCTTAGTCATTTCCTCCGCCACAAACCTTAGCCTTTTCGTTGTCAACCACACTCATGAAAACCCTTAACCCATTTTAGATTATTGAGGTTAATTTTTTGGTTATTTTGTGGGCATTTTACCTCATTTTAAAAGGGGTTGATGCCTTCATCAACATTTAGGCCATTTGTAGGTGGGTCTTTCTTTTTCTTTTTTCACTCCAAGTTCGTGACCCCTTTCCTACTCAAACTTGTTCACCATGTCCAGGAGGTGGTCAAAGTGAGTAAACTTCATCCATACTACCTTCTTATGATGGTAGCCTTTGTATTTTACTAGATATTCCTTACCCTTGATGCATGTTTACCTTGTGTGAAGTATGTTTTTAATTTTGACTACCAACCTATGTTCAAAATTCATACATATGCAAATGACTCTCACCTTTTGCTTCCAATCTGGTTTTTGTTCATCACTAAAAACAATTTTAGGGTGAAGACATGAAAGGTTGGATGTGCAACAAAATTAAATGGGAGCTTTAAGATATACACATTAAGGTGCAACTTATGTAATATTTCATAAAGCCTTTCATATGTGGTAGTGAAACGTGGGGCCATACCATCAAACATCTTAAAGTCCTGAATGTTTAACCACATGTGTTGCCCAACTTCAAACTCCACATGCTTTCATGTTTTATTCGCATGTTTTTCATATTATTTTGAATTTGCTCCAAGAAATTATTGGCTCAGGCGCAGAAAACTCTTCACACCCCTTGATCATCTCCACAACTTCCTTGGATTAATCCCTTCATCCCGTGGGAATGCCTACGTCCATTAACTTCCTAGCCTCTTTTCCTAATGCTAATTCAAATGGAGACATCTTTGTCGCCAAATGCATTATGGAGTTGTAACAAAACTCCACTAGGCCTAAATGTTCACCCCAATCCCTTGAATTGGCACTCACATAATTTCTAAGGTATTGGTTCAATACCCCATTGACCTTTTTTTGTTTGACCATCGGTTTGTGGATGAAATGTTGTACCCACCTTTTGGAACAAATGTTTTTAAAAGCTTGTCATAAACTTGGTGTTTCTATCATTTACGATGAAATTTTGAAACATTCCATGGTGCCTAACCCACATGTCAAAAAACAACTTCATTGAATCAAACATTGTTGTGATAATCTTTGTTGAAACCATTTTCACCAACTTTGAAAATTAATTGATTATTACCATAATGGCATCCATTCCATTCCATTTGAAAAATTACATCATGAAGTCCATGGAAACACTTTCCCATGGCTCATTTGGGATTAGTAAAAGCTTGTATAATCCATACTTCTTTTTATAAATGGACTTCATGTTTTGGCACTTCACACAGGTGCGCATGAAATGCTCTTGAGGGTTTTTCCACTTGAAATTCCTCCTACTCAATGCATCCAAAATTACATTGTCTCACATTGGTTTGTGAATTAATTCCACATTTAGCAATGCCAAACTATCATGCCATTTCATTTGTTTTGCCAAGGCCCTTGGTTGAATTTCAAAATATCTTAAGGAGATGTTGTCCATGAAGACTTTAATCTTATGCATCCCTAAATAATGTTGCCATATCTTAAAGTAACACACAACTGTATATAGTTCTTTAAGTGAATTAGTCATTGTAGTTGTGCTTCAAAAAGCTTCTTGTTCTCGAAAGCAATTAGATGTCCCTCTTGCATGAAGACCCTTCTAATAGTGAAGTCATTTGCATTTGTATGAACCTTGAACGACTTGGTGAAATCAAGGAACTTCAACACAAAGGCAGACAAAAACTTTTCTTCCAAATCCTCAATTGCCTTCAATTGCTCTTCTTTCCATTCGGAAATAACTCCTTTTTTAGGAGGTCCAAAAGTGGTTTCATCATTTGTGAAAATAATTTTATGAATTTTCAGTAAAAGCTGGCCAAGCCTAGGAAGGATCAAATTCCTTTGATTATGACTAGCCTTTTCCAATCTCTTATGGCTTACAACTTCTTAAGGTCAAGCTTCACCCCTTCCCTTGATAGGATATGCCCCAAGAAGTCCATCCCTTCTTAAACAAACTCACTTTTCGCCTAATGGCAATGAGTTTTTTTTTTTTTTTTGGAGCTTACTCAAAACATATTCCAAGTGTTGCATGTGTTTTTTCGCCATCTTGGAATACATCAAGATGTCATCAATGTAAATGATCATGAACTCACCCAACTTTTCATGGAAGATTGAGTTCATGAAGGTTGTGAATGTCAACGGGGCATTACACAACCCAAATGGCATCACTGGGAACTCATATATACAAACCATACCTAATTCTCATAAATGTTTTTTTAACATCCTCATCCACGATGTAGATTTGATAATACCCTAATTTGAGATAAATTTGGTTAAAGTACTTGGCCTCATTGAATTGATCCAACATATTGTCAATGCGAGGTAGAGGATAGTTGTTCTTTATGGTTATTTTGTTCAAGGCACAATTTGTTAGGCCCACCCAATGAATTCCCGGGTGTTTTTGGGTACTTGATTAAAAATTGATACAGACTTGAACACCTCAAGTCTACTCATTGTTAGGGACAAATAGTCATTTCAAACCATGGGAAAAATAGTTATGCAAATAACCTACTACTTCTTCTTAAACAAAATAATAACTTGCAATGAAAGGTTTTACAACATCTCCAAACCTAGCAGACAAATCAACACTTGTGGAAAAGATAATTTCAACAAAACTTAACAAATACTACTTGAATGAAAACAAGACTTTCTTTCATTACAAGAACTTCAAAATGCAAAAATTACATTACAATAGCATCAAAAATAAGGATTAGAATAAAACCCTTTGAACCTCCCCAAAGGAAGACTTCAAGCCCATAAAAAAACAATGAGGGTCCTAAAAAGAAATGAAAATTTGTAGAAATCCTCCTAAACTCCAAGTTTTCCAACCTTATCTTACATCTAAAATCTAGAACTGAAATAAGAAGTGGCAACTAATTTTTTGGTTCTATTTATAAACTTCTCAAAATCAATCATGTATAGATTTTGATTCTATCTTAAAATTGATTGTAACATAAAATCAATTTTTATCTCAAAATCAGTAAAGTTTGATTTTTGATTCCAAAATTAAAATTCTTCAATATTGGCTTGGAAATTTCTTTAGCCTTAATGATGGTAGTCAATGCACATCCTCAACTTGCCATCCTTTTTATCAATAAACAAAACCAATGCCCCATAGGGTGACTTGCTTTACTAAATATGCCCCTAACTGAAAATGTCGTTGATTAATTTTTTTTTGAATTCTTATAATTCTTCGTTTGCAAAGTCATGAAGGAATTGGTTGCTCATGAATCCAAGAAACAACACACTAACTCATTATTCATCTCACATTTTAACTTTAACAAATTGGAGGCTTTGCTTTTGTGGGCCCCTATTTTGGCCATGAAACCCCTTTGGATAATCATCTTACCTTGGGAAATGCAGTCATTTACTAAAGGTGGCTTGGGACAGTCCTTCACCAAATGCTTATGATTATCACAATAAAAGCACTTAAACTTTGTGAAGTCTCGTTTGACCTTTTGAACTACTAGTTCCTTGCCTAATGACTTCTCCTTGTCGTCATGAGGCCCTGACTTATCTTGGCCCCACTTGTGTTTGTTTTGACCTTTGCTTCCACTCCTTGGGCCGGCATGCTACTTTTGGGTGACCTAATTTCCAATTTCACCCTTGGGCCACAAAAGGCCTTCATCCTTCATGCCTTCCACCATTTTCAGTAAGCCTTGGCAAGTATTTGAAATTTCCTTAAATAAACAATTTTTCGAACCCAAGGTTTTAGCTCACGTAAGAAGACCAATTTCTTGGTGAATTCATTCAAAAAGGGACAATAATTAACATTCAATTGAAGTCTTGCACATAATGGGCCAAGGAGCCCACTCCATCTCCTTGGGTAAGCTCCAAAAACTCCATCTCATCCTTGAGCACCAAGTGGTGTGGCATGGACCTTTCAATCAACCGTAGTTTGAATTCTTCCCATGTGATGACTTCAAGCAAGTTGAATGTCTCCTATTTTTGAGACATCCCCTAGCCCCATACATGCTCCTTGAGGAGTGTTTAAGCAAAATGAATTTATTCCTTATCCATTTCAAGGCATTGGGTTTCCAAATACACTTCCATTTGGTGCAACCATGGTCATGTTCTCTCCATCTTCATCTCCTTCCCTATAATAAAGTATGGCAACCTTGCCTTTATCACACCCTTGGCAGAACCCCCACTTGGAACGACGCCTACAACACCCAAACCATTTGCAATTTGGCCCATGATTTTTTGCAATCTCAATGTTTTGTGTCATGGCTTTACCATGTTGCACCATGAAGATTCAAAAGGTGTTAACGAGGGCCAAAAGTTCTTTGGACGACTTTGTTTGTACCTTTGTGGTTTATTTCCTTTTCTTGTGTGTTGAAAGTTTTGTCCATTCTAGGACATTTTGGGGCCTATTCGCCCCATTTTCCCCTTATGGGTTCATCCAACAGAACCAACAAAGAATTGCCCCCATCATTGAACTCCTCAAAGGAGTGCAAGGCCACATGCATCAACGGTTCTTCATTTGGGTCAAGAATTTATTCATTTATTTTATTCTTCTTGGAAGCCATGGAGGCTCCTTTACTAGCGAAACCATGTTCGCCTCAATTTTTCCCTTGTCTTGGGCAATGGGGGAAGGAGTCTTTTCTTGGACTAAAACTTTGTTCAACCTAGCCCCATCTTTCCCCTTCTTTTTCTTAGTCTTATGAAGAGGGGCCATCTTAACTTCCTCCTCCAACAACTCCTTTAAATGCTAGGCTTCATCTTTGAGTAAATAACCTTCCCCCATGGCTTTGTTTATGGTGGCCAGTTCATTAAAGGCTAAATTGTTTTCCTTCTCATTTTTAGTCTTCTACTTCCCCTTTGCCTTAAATTCCATTACTACCGCCACTTTGTTTGATGTCGGTTGTTTTAAAGCCATTTGATTTTTTAAATCGCCTTCAAATGCTTTAGAGTTTTCCCAAGATTCAAGGAGTTTGTTCTAATATTTATTTGTGCACTTGAATTTGCCTTGGTGCCCATGTGCCCTCACCTTCATTTTCCTCCTTACTAAACATATAAACTACTTGCACATGACATGTGTTGGTGAATTTTGGCATTTAGACTCATCTCATAACTTTAAGTTAACCACAACCTCTAAAAAGGTGGAATTCGACCCACTATAAACTTCCCAAGTGGGGCAAGGCCTTGGTGCCCAAGATTACCATTTCTTGTCTTTTGACCTAACTATAGATTTGTGTCTAGTTTAAGGACTTTGTGCATCAAAGACATCTTTTTGGGCTGCATTTTCAAACCCTCACTCATTAACACCTATGTGACTCATGAATGTTGTAAAACCAGGAATCAAACCTAGCCCAACACTTAGATTTGCAACCCAAGCCGCCACGAAGGTCGCCCCATAGTGGTCCAAACTTGGGCCCCAACTAAACAAATTTTCTTACTTAAGGATTTGCCTAGAAGGGCATGTCATTTAGTTCCTATGCAAATTATTTATAAAATAATTTAAAACTTCACAGTGGGAACCAATGTGGGGTAGCTACATAATGTTGGGTGGTTTTCATTTTTTTTAAAAACTATTGATTCCAACAATTGTGGGTGTATATGATAACTGTATCAATTCTTATTACTAGTTAATAACAAGGGGTTTAAAAGAACCAACTTGGGTATCATGAATTTTAAAAAATTAATCAGTTTCAATGGCAACAATTATCACAAACCCAAAAACAATCAATTTTCTTAATTAATTTTCACAACTTAGATATCAAAATTGTAAATTAGAATTTTAAAAAAATTGTACTTCAGAAAACTAGAAAAAAAAAATCTAAAAAAATCTTATTTTTAGTTATGAAAATGTTTATATATCCATAATTTCATCTTTTTCAAAAGCTCCTTATTCTAACTCTTCTTCCAAATTTGCATCTATCCCAATGAGTTTTATCAAGCTAGAATGGGACTTATAATCAATTATAAGGTCATTGGGCCAATCTTTTTGTTCACAAAAATTAATTTCTCTAAGTTATTTAACTATAAATACCATTTTTTAAATTAGTAAGTATCCCAACTAAAGAGAATATCCTTTCAATCTTAATTTGTGAACCTATAATCTTTAAAATTTGCTAGGCAAGAAATCCAACTATGGGAAACATAACTTCATACTTCTTGCATAATTGAAGAGGGCAAGTAATTTCATTAGCATCCACCTGATAATGCTCAAAAATTAAAAGCTATCTTTTGACAGTATCTTTTGATGGTTCACTTGTTTCTATTGTCATTTCAAAAATATCCAAACTACAATTTGCATCCGTTGTTTATGCAACAAATTCACTTTCAAATTCGACCATTTGATGTAAATGATGATAACATTTCACAAGCATAGGATATAAAGACCTTTCATCATATTCCTCAACAATGTTATTTGTTGTCCACAACCAATAAAAGAGGGTCCATTAAATGAAGGTTTTTTAACCTTGGATGCAACATCAAGGATAACATATTATGGGCTCTTTATTTTTGATATTTTTTAAAAAATGAAAGAAAATAATCTAACACAATACAAATGTATTTTTTTATGTTGGAAGCTAAACAAATCAATTCAAGAGCCACATTATAATCCTTTTCCATTCGGGTTTGAAAAGAAGGTGCATTTTTAGGATTTATTTTTAAATTCAAAGTAATCGATATGGTAAAATAGTGCACCATCTAACAACCAATGACCCCTAAATCTACTATATTAATTCACTACGTCTATGCGTGCATCTGTCTGTGACACGACAATTCTATTGCAAAAGCATTTTATGGCAGAAACCGGCCTCTGCATTTCCTATGGCAGAACCGGCCTCTGCATTTCCTATGGCAGAACCGGCCTCTGTATAATTTTGGCGCTACGGGTCGTGGTGGCGGAGAGACACACACTAGCCATCGATCGCGTCGTCACCACCGACATTCTGAGCATGTTAAGTTAACATTCACTATCACCCATCCAACATTGGGTGCCACCTAGGATGATGCCACCTAGATTTTCATTTAACACTGATTTAACATCAAGTGTGAATGCACCATTAGACACTTTGATTGGAGTGCAACCCTGGGTTGGTGGGCACACCCAAGAATAAAAGGGGCCCAAGGACAAGGTGGTAGTTGAATTGTTGAGTGGAGGAGGTTCTCAATGGAGAAATAACCTACATCTGTGTAGGCCTTATCTATTGTTAAACAGGAGGTGATCTTTATCAAAAGGTTAATTACAGATAGCAGTAAGAGTCCGAGGAGACTTATACCTACTATTTAGGAGCGGAGAGATAACCAACAAATAAGTAGGCTATCAGTAGGCGTAAGACCCCTCCTACTCCTAAACAGTGGTAGGCATAAGATCCCCTCCTTCTATGCAAACTTTCGACCTTTGATTAAATGTGCAGAAGTGGTTGCGTGGAGCAACGGGTAGCCCTAGTTGATTTAAAACACAAGCAATTACAACTGGGGATAGATACTTAACAACAATTTGGCAACAAATGTGGTCAAAGGTAAAAGCTTAAGCTGATGTATGTTCCACATCCACCATCCCACAACTACGCAGAGCAAGAAAGGGGGGAAGTACATTTTGTTCATTGAACAAAAGTGGCAACAGTAATGATGACACCGGGTGAAAACAACCATGATGGAAGCACGATTGGCAACAACAATGACACCAAGCAACCACAACCCCAAAGGAAGCACTAATAGCAATGATGGCATGAAGCAACCACAACCACGAAAAAACATGAACAACAACAATAATAAACCTCAAAGCAAAACAAACTTTAAGTTCTAAATTCTCTCACAAAAGTCACAAGCAACTCTAAACAACCAGTTAGACAAAATTGAAACTCAATCTGATTTTTTAAATTGAAATCAAGATTTTGATTCTTTTAAACAATGGACCCAAAACCTCTCTAATTTATTTTCTAGAACTTGAATTTGAGGTTCTTCATAAAAGTCACAAACTGCCTAACACTAGTTTGAAGGACCTCATCCGCAATAGAAAAGTTCCAAAGCATAATGATAGATGCACTTCCCTTCAGCCTAGCCATTCAATTTTGTGCAAAAGTGTGGTGAGCTATTGGGAACATCTTGAGAAATACATTGTGGACTTGGGAACATATTGGAAATGCATTAAGAATGTGGTGTCACCACATTGAGAACTTGATGTGAACACATGATTGACAACTTTATGTACACTTGGTGAAAAGACATTGGGAACATCGAAATGTAGAATATCTTCAAAACCCCCCTTCCATCCCAAAAGGAAAAAAAACTTGGGCTTCATGGTGCATGCTGCATCACCTCATTACTAGAGCAGAAACAAAATTCTCAACAGTACAATAGGTATGATGGAAAATGAGCACTTTTTGCCAAATATTTATTTTCCCAAGTTTGACAAAGATCAATAAAATTTTCTCTTTTCTTCAGCTGGACCTTTTGCAAATTATTTTGAGCTGAACATCAGTAGTAGATACTGTATGTCACCCATTTTTGTTTAGACTTAATGCCCCCCCCTCCGGCCCCTCTTTGATTGGAAGGACCTCATACAGCTGTAAGCTTTGAGTTGAAACCCTAATAAGTGTACCTTAAAAACTTTCTTGCAACTTGAAGAAACCTTGAGAGTTCATGAATGGTTTAATAAGTGTACCTTAAAAACTTTGTCGGAACTTAAACCTTGAGTTGATAATTTGTTTGCTGAGTAAAAAGTGTACGTTCAAAACTTTGTCACAACTTTAAACCTTGAGTTGATCATTCAGGTGGTGAGTAGTCAGCATAGCTTAAAAACTTTGCCTCAACCAGGAAAAATCGAATGATGTCTTTTACTACCAAAATGCATTTTCCATGTGGTGCTCTAATTGATAAGCTTACATTTTGGCCTTGCATGTCAACCTCCATTTGAAAAAATGAAATCATGGAGCAAGCTTCTTTCTATTATTCTTCTATTAAAAAAAAGCAAAGAGAATCCTGAAGGCAAACATAGTTCTAGTAAGCAAGAAAACAAGGATTGCACTATGGAAGCACCCTGTTGGACATGTTTGGCCTTATCGTCTGTTCTACTCTGTTGTCCAATTCATTAGTTGTTACTCTTACAAACAGAATAACAATGCAATCCTGAGAATATTATGGTGAGAAATGTACGTTGTAAGAATTCTGCATACTTTTTCCATACAAGCTCCATACTGTACTTGCAGTTCCATTTGAAATAGGTAACAAATCAGTTCAAAGAGCAGAACACAGAGAAAATTTTAATAAATATTTGATGGAAGTTGATGCCCATAAGTGTATCTCTATGCAATATTCTTTTGGCTCGTTTCATGGTGTCAAATTTATTAAAATGTAACTTTTCAGAAGTTCATGATATGCTTTTTTTAAAGTTGTATGTACAAGTTTTCAGTTTTGAATCGATATCTTACTATTATCACTTTTCTTGGAGTTATACGTAGTTGTCAAGGGGAAACTTTCAATTCTAGCTCTACTTGAAACCCTTACATGACATGGGGTAGGAGCTGCTTTGTTTCTTTTTGGGTCGTAGCCATCACTTTTGTAAGGGATTTAACCCCCTGGTTTGTAAGAGGTTATGGTTGCCCTACAAGGAGTTTTGAGGAGAAGAAGGGGAGAGATTAGAGGTAAAAAGATTTGTGTGATGTATGAAAAGAGAAGGAAATAAACAAAGTGACTTCCTTCAAGCTTGTGTCATTCTTGTTTTTTTTTTCTTTTTGTTTTGTTTCTAAACTCTGTGGTTGATTGTTTTCATATCTTGAATGTTTTGTTTTCAAAGCAGACAATTGTTGTAGGGGTATTTTTGTGTGAAGAAGTATGTTGCCCAGCAAGAAGCAGTTTACCCCTTGTTGGGCAAACATAAGTCAACATTGAAACTCATTTTAAATAACATTTTTACATTTGTCTCCAACACCTTATAAATTCTACCATCTAATAGAGTAATCCGTAACGTAAGAAAAACACACCACCAGAACCCTCAGTTTGGTCATACACAGGCTGAGATAAAAAGACAACATCCAAAAAAGTATGTTAGCATTCAACGGGGGATGAAACTCAGAAAATCATCAATTTTCGTGGTAAACTGACTTTCATCCTCTCTTTCCTTTTTCCTGAGCGCCTCTACTGCTGTTACATATATTTTCACTGCTCCTAACTGTACAACTACTATAACTAGTCTCGAACATCATGCATTAAATGCTGAGTTTCAGCATTTCATACTGAGATTTAATGAAATGTCTTTACTTTGTGGATACCACTGAAAGAGGGGATAGGGGATGAAGGAGGCCGAAAGATAGGGTGAAGACAGGGTTACTTTACGGATAACTATATTGGATGTTTAATTTCTAATTTGTATCCTACTTGCAAGTGATGCCCGGTGAGAAATAATTCATGAAAGGGTTGGCTGAAAATAAGAATAACTTTTACAACTATTTCTTGTCAAAATCCATCATAATTTTACTTTCAACCTCAAGCAGGGTGTCCTAGTCACTAGGATACAATTCCAAATGCAAGATTTTAAGGTGCAATTTTTGTAATTATTCCTTAACTACTGAACCTACTTTTCTAGAATAAATAAATATTTTAACAAGATTTGTCGACTATTAGTCAAAGGTATGGTATGCCAATGTATCCAGAGGATACCCATTATTAACCAGTATGTTTGTTCTCGTACTTTGATTTTGAGACTTTTTTAGATTTTTTTTATTGAAGCTGATTTTATTTCCAAAAATTGATGATATTTGAAACTGTTTATACATAAAAGAATAAATAAAATACATGTCCTTCAATCATGGGTAATTTTTTCAAAATAAATATGGTTGTCAAATTTGGAATTCAAAACACAAGTACAACAATGCACATAACATTTTTTACTTTCAAAAGGTTTTGACACCACCTAACAATGATGTGCAAATTGTGCTATTGTCACAAATCCAACATGGTATCAATATTAACGAACATATATTCATTGCAATGTGCAACATGGATATCATAAAATTATATGCCACATGCATGTAACTCTTAATGTTGGGACGTGTCATCATACAAATAAAGACCTTGCATTGCAAAATTCTCTTGACTTTACATTAAACTATCACAGGAAATTAAACCTCAAAACTTCTTATCACAAAGCTTGGAATTGAAAACCATAAATTGTTGGAAAAATATTCCATGTACCTTGTGTTTTACTAGGATGAACTCTACAAGATTTTTTCTAAATGTTTATTTGTGAATAGTCCTAATGTTATAGAGTTGAATGTACAAATTTTGTCATCATGTCATAGCAAACAATTATAATTTTTAGAAATCTATGTTTACCTTGGTGATGAAACAAACAAGCACTTTCAAAGGAAAAAGAAGACCATGTAATAGACAATTTGAGGTAGTGTAGATATTATTATGGGAGAGGTTGATCACTAAAGTGATTTTTAATATTAATTTCAAGGAAAAAATTCTAAATTTATTTGATGAATTTCATTTCGCGAAAAAAAAATTTAGTTTAATTCTTCTTACTCTTATATTAGGAGTCACAATAGGAGTATTAGTATTGATGTGGTTCAAAAAATATATATCCGCAAGAATACAACAACATACTAGACATAAATATGCTAGTCCTTTAGGGATTATCCAAGATTTTAGTGGATGGGACTAAACTTTTATTAACAGAAGATATTATTTAGTCTAGAAGAGACACTTGGTTATTTCATATTGGACTTGCTATTGTAGTCATACTAGTATTTTTGAGTTATCTAGTGATTCCTTGTGGCCACCATACTATTTTAACTAATCTTAGTATCAATGTCTTTTTTTGGATAGCCATTTGTAGTATTGTTCCCCTCGGACTTCTTATGGTAGGATACGGATTAGACAATAAATATTATTTTTTAGGTGATTTGCGAGTTGTTGCTCAATCTATTAATTATGAAATTCCCTTAGCTTTATGTGTATTATCTATATTTCTACATGCAATTTCTTGAAATATACTTTTTTTTTTCAAAATAAAAAGTAATTTGAGTTGATAGTTTCTCTTTCTCATCTCCACTCAAAAACTGGATAATCATATGGGTAAGATCAAATAACTTTTTGAATTGCAATGATAGATTCAAGTCCCATCTTATGTATACAAGAGTGAAAGCATGCAAAATTGGTGTGAACTATGTACCCCAAATTTAAGATTGGTTACCAAAATCGAATAGTGGGAGCAAAAGAAAAAATGTATGAAATAATTCCTACCATACTTTTATTTGAACAAAAGTAAATGGTTAGGGGAATAGAAATACCAAAAGGATTAGTAAAGAGGAAAAAAATTGTTTATAGATATTTATCAAAACAAAATAAGGTTTTTGCATTGGTAAAAATGACCAAAAAATATTTCCTTAGAATTCCAATCCGAAATATATCCCTATTTACTAAAAAAAAGAATGACTACTGGAATGAAATATACCTTTCTATGATTCTCACCTTTCAAGAAAAAAAAATGAATGATCAATATTTTTTATAAAAAATTGGTGTATTTTCTATCCATGGTTCAGTTCAGAGAAAGAAAAATTATTACAATTTTTTATTACAAAATAAAAGTTTTGAACAAAAGAAAGATTTGAGTAAAGGTTGACATGGATTTAAAAGCTTTTATTACCGTAGCAGAGGGAATCGCATTGGTTAGTTGGGGAATAAAAAGACAAAAAAAATTTAGTGCCAATTTTGTTATAAAAAAAAAGACTCGAAATTTTGTTCCAATAACCATTGAAGAGTCGTATGACACTAAAGATTCATGTATGGTTTTGAAATAAAGGTATCAATAATAATATTAACATCGACTACAATTATATAATAGCTTAAGTACGGTTGATATAATCAAAACACAACCTAAATATGGTTTTTGGGGATGGAATTTGTAGCCTCAACCTATTGGTTTTATAGCTTTTTTCACAGCTTCCCCAATAGAGTGGGAGAGATTACCTTTTGATTTACCAAAAGCAGAAGAAAAATTGGTTGCAGGTTACCAAATTAAAATATTTAGGTATAAAACTTGGGTTATTTTATGTTGCTTCTTATCTTAATTTATTAGCCTCCTCATTATTTGTAACAATTTTTTATTTAGGTGGATGGCACTCCCCCATCTCATTTGTCTCAATTTCTAATCATTCCAATGCAATTTTTAGTAATGGAACTGTTCAAGTTGTTGATATAATTGTAAGAATTTTTATTACATTAACTAAAGCTTATTTTTTTCTATTTATTTCCATCATGATGATATGGACATTACCTAGAATATGAATTGATCAAATATTAGATCTTGGTTGGAAATTTCTCTTGCCCATTGTTTTAAGTAATTTATTATTGATAGCCTTTTTCTAGGATTTGTTTACTATAAAGTAGTGGGAATTATTTGTATGAATATTCCGAAATAGCTCTTTCAAATATAGATTTATTCGATCCATGAATTAACAAATACACAATAAATAATTTACTTATGGATATTTAACACATGTTTACTATGGTGAATGGACTTTAGAATTATAGTGAACAAGCAATACAAGCCACAAGGTACATTGGTTAGGGTTTTATAGTGACCTTGGATCATATGAATCATTTATGTATGACTATTCAATACCCTTATGAGAAATTGATTCCATCAAAAAGATTTCATGGATGTATTCATTTTGAATTTGATAAGTGTATTGCTTGCGAAGTATGTGTCCATGTATGTACAATTAACTTACCTATTGTTGATTGGAAATTAAGAATAATAAGAGGAAAGACAATTAAAAAGTTATAGTATTGATTTTGGAGTTTGTATCTTCTGCAGAAACTGTGTCGAATATTGTCCCACAAATTGTTTGTTAATGATTGAAGAATATGAACTTTCCATTTATGATTGTCACAAATTAAATTATGATCAAATCGATTTAGGACGCTTACCTATATCTGTAATCAAAGATTTTGCAATTCATATTATTCTGAATTTAACTCATTTAGCCAAAGGGATTATGGAAGGACATTCTAATTCGAAAAGTATCACAAAAAATTTAGATTAAATTCCATTTTCTTTTTTTATAATTATATATATTCCATATCATCCCAAAATTCCTTCTACCAAGTAAGTAAATATACATAAATAAATTATCCTTCAAGGTTGATAAATAGAAATAATACATAGAAAATTAACATAGTCAATTTTCAAAATTGTGGACCTATAGGATTTTATGGTAACTTTACAATCATTGGTTCCTTTTGGCATGCCTAAACCTAGGTGCCAATCAAGGATGCACATGTATCTTTCAATAAAACTATTACATTGATAGAAGAAAGAAAAAGAGAAGGTAGGAAAGAAGGTAGGACTGGGCAAGAGCTCACAAAGATGTGTTTTTTCCTTTTAGAAGTTGAAAATGCTTCTAAAGACATGATGTGCATCTAAAGTCATTTTTTTCAAAGAAACATTGAAGTTTGAAGATGCCATAAATTTGAATGAATTAAGGGATATATACATTTTCCTAAAAGAAAATATCTTAGCATGCAAACATGGGTTATGATAAAAAAAGTTAACAATGTTCATACTTTAATGGTCATTAAATGTGTGTAGAATTAATCCCTAGGGTATTGGTTAGACAATTTTTGCTACCATAACCATGTGTTATATGATGGGAACAAACAATGTTATAATGAATGATCCAATGCAAGTATGTGAATTGTTGTTTGGTGAATTTTGTGTTGATGTTTTGATCTATTAAATGAATTTTTCTAATTGATTTTGTCAAATTTGTTGATTGTTGTTGTTTGCAAGGTAGGTTTTGATTGTAAGTTGTTACATTTGGGCCATCACATGAAGTCTAAGGTGACAAATGTGTTGAAGCCAATTTTGGCTTTTGCATTTTCATTTCAAACTTGCAATGCACATAACATGTTAGTCCTTATGTTGGACCCTTGGTTTAAAAATTTATAAATAATTCAAAACTATGTGGGAATTGAAGTGGTAGTGCAATTAGATGATTATGAAATTGCAATCTCACTATTGGTAATTATCTACAATAATTCATCACCAAACCCTTTCATTGTTGAACCTTTGGATGTTGGTTTGTTTTAACTAGAAAGCCTTAAATTACATCTAGTTTCAATGGAGGCTATGATGGGGATTGTTAGAGCTAAATTGTTGATTTATCATTTTAAATGAAGTCGTTAGTCCCTTCAATTGGTGGGCAAATCATGAACATTAATTTTTTAATATTGACTTTCTTTACACATCAAAGTGTGGGGTATTGTGGGTTTATAGACTAAAATTAAAAGAATATTTAAAGTGGTCAAGGTTAGCATAGGTTTGCAACATTATTGTTAGCTTGGTATTGAAAATCTGGATATAAGGTGGTTTAAATATGAACGATTGGTTACAATATCCTAAGTTGGGTTGGTCACATGGGTGCAAATAAATTAAGATGGGGTGGTTTTAGGATATGAAGAATTCATTGAAGATTAAATATTGAAAAACATTGATATGATTTACTCAATGTATAAAATTTTGCTACATTTTTTAGTAACAATTACGGAGGTACATTTAATCATATCTTTGATATTGGTTGTGTTATTTTCATAAGTTGGCATGATCGACACTTGTTATCATTCATTTTCTACCTTGTTTAAGTTACTAATTAATGCAATTTGAAGGTGGGGCCTTATGATACTTGGGTTTACATGTGTACAATTAAAGTTCCTCAATGATGAAATTAAAAAGGAAAGTAGTGAAGCAAAATCAATTTTTCAAAGCTTCATAATTGATATGCGTTTTTTCAAACTTTTGATTTGTTGTTATTATATTGCTTTGACATTATAACTTTCTTTTTGTTCCCACTCTAAGAACAAGTGGCAAGAACAAGTAGCCACATGCCAATTGTATGATTTGGGGTGTATGTGTTTTCTTTTCTTACTATGTATATTGAGTTGTGTTTGTTGACATGTGTTTAATGTGTTCTTTTGTGATTTTTTACTTTTGTGCCAATGTGTATTTTGGGATCATAAGATGATAGATTAATCATTAAATTTGGTCCTTTGATGAAAGTGCTTGCCAACTATAATTATTTGAATGAAGGTGAACACAATTTTACAATGAGTGCAATTGAATTTTTTTGACTTAATGTTTGATGCTTGGTTGTCTTGTTCAAATTGAACATTGTATATATGTTTAGTGTTTGATGCCTAGTGTTTTGTTAAAATTCATTGACATTGTAGGCTTGATGTTTGATGCATGGCGTCTTATTGAAATTGGATGTACCATGTCAGGACAAATGTTTAAATGAAGGTGATTGTAATTATTTAATGGTGGTCAATGTTAGAGTGAAGCTAAATGCAAATGTTTGATGGATGATTGTTTGAAAAATTTGTATGTAGTTGTTTGTTTGAGTGTGTATGCAATGATAGAGCTACTCTAAAATCTGAGAGTTCACTCAATGTCTCCTCCCATCTACAACTCATTGAGTTGTTGACATTCAAACTCAAGGAGACTGGATATGGCATCAACAACTCTTGTGGCATTAGTACCTCCAAAATTTGATAGTTCTTTCATCAATTAGGTTGCAACAATTTTGGTAATTAGTACAACATTGTACTACAATTTTTTCCACAATAGCTCATATATTTAGCATTATTTTTGAAAGTTGGATGAGACAATTTCACACTCCTATTTGACTTTGAATCATCCATCCATGTGTTCTTGTTTTGAAAATGAATGATTATGAATGTGCTTGTTGTTGTTCATGCTTGGCATCATGTCTGATGGTATGTTTGCATGTGTATAAGATGTTCAAAAAAATTGTATCCATGCTTAAAGGGCCTAATTTTGTTTAAAATATAACAAGCAAGCCTGACCCCACTGGGCTTTACATATGGTAAATTTTTTTTAACGCCTTGTTTAGCTGGTATGCTTGAAGGCACATGTACCCACCCAGCACTGGTTTATACATAGGTAAGGTCTGTTTTTACTATCTACCTACTAACAACTCACACTTGTGGTGTCACCAAAAAGAGAGGGACCCAGACAACAACCAGACCCCTCCACGTTCTACTGCAGTGCTTGTGACTGGTCTAGCATTCCTCACACACACACCAGCAGAACATTCACAACAACTTGCACGGACCCAGACTCCTCTGAGCCTCCTGCAGACACAATCCCTCCACAAGGCTTCCAAAATAGAATTTCACAATTTTGATTCGCACAAAAAGTCTCCGCCAACACAAGCGTCCAACCTCCTAGAACATCAAACAAAGGCCTGAGATCCATTTGTCCACTATCACACTCTCCTCCAAAAAACAGACCACTCCAAATTGTTGATATCCTGCACTTCTCCAGAGACTACTCTGTTCTACAACCTCATCCTTGCTAGATCCGATTCTTTCCAAATGCAGGAGCTAGCTTTTTCCTAGTTACTAACGCAGCGGAAGAAAATCAGTAAGACTAGCTACCAAGCTACGAGCTCCTCTGCCAAAAATCCTTCCCTCTGCTCACAAAACCTCCTCCCTGTTTTTCTCTCCTCCTACCTTTCTCCAAAAGCACCCCCTTTCCTGTCCAACTCCCCAGGATCTACCTCAATTGCCACTTACCTTCATCATGAATGCCCATTCCGGCGCCGCCATGC
>Ga0209611_10000097_pt1 | contig 95632 bp, 100 predicted proteins | sample S1TSphgellanicum_3_FD_187693 | JGI IMG/M metagenome (GOLD analysis project Ga0209611, IMG submission 187693) | Host-associated microbial communities from peat moss isolated from Minnesota, USA - S1T2_Fc - Sphagnum magellanicum MG (SPAdes) (version 2) | ecosystem: Host-associated > Plants >... | reverse complement strand
ATAATATTGTTTCTTTTTTTTTACCTTAATTATTCTATTGGTTGAAATTTCATCTAAAAAAACCTTTGGGTAGGACATTCTAATTTGAATTTAAAAATATGTGAATACAAATATAAACTACCGTATATAGATTTTTGGATAAAATTTTTAGTTAAATTAATTATATAACATGGTTATATTTATCTTGAAAACCAATTTCTATTTAATACAAGGTATGCATTAATCTTGACTATTAGAAAAATAGTTTAAAAAATATAACATATGTATTGGAATTTTAAAATATTATTAGTAGGTTAGGTTAATAAGTGAATTAGTTCCATTTACACATCATTTACATGGAAATTTTGCCTACAATAAATGCAAGCATGATCTAATTTTTTGATAGTAGATCATACACTTATCATTTCCTTTTCACTTTTGTTTGTATTGAATGAAGTGAAATGGTTTATGGCTCAAAACATCATATTTGTTTGATAGGAACTATAATTTATCCCTCCAACGAACAAATAGTTATATTATTTTCATTACATCTTTCAAACCTTTGAAAATGGGAGTCATCATGTGTTCCTTCTTCTTATCAAATACTACATTTAAAAATTTAAATACATATAAGATATAAAAATTTGATGAAAAAAATTATAATTAAATTTACAATGATTTAAATATGTGAAAATTAATTAATAATAGGGTAGGGGTCCACCCACACTAATATGAGCCACACATGCCCCTTTAGACCTATGTTTTTTCATTCGTTTTAATGAATCTTTTTAAAATCTATTTAGTACATCATTTGTAAAAATCTTAAAATTTTAAGAGTTATGTTAATTTTATTATGTTGAGGTTTATATTTTAAAAATTCCAAAACCATGCCAATAAAAAACAATTCAAATTGTATTTTTTGTGTTATCATTATTTAATTATTGCTTTAAAACACTAGTTACATAACATAAAAAATGTTTTTGTGTATTTTTTATTCATTAAATTGAGTCTAATTTCTTTGAACATGTATACCAATATATTAAAACTAAAATTTTATAATAATAATAAATTTATATATATTTATAAAAAAATTCAAAATACACAAAATTAAATTGCAATTACAACTACTAATGGAATCTATTAATGTAATTGCACCTATAAAAAAAGGGGGGTTCCCTCACCTAATACCCCTTAAACAACACCTTGTTTTAACATAAACAATGAAATTTTTTAACACTTAGTGTCCCCCCAAGCTATGAACCCATTTAGAATCACATTCATGGGTGCACATTATACAATCCAATTTTTGGTGCCATAAGGGTGGTTTTCATAAAGGTAAAGGTAAAATTGATACAATATGAATTTCAATATGGATTGAAACACTTCAAAATGACATTTCATTCACATTCATGTGCACATTGTGCTTGATCCAATTTTTAGTGCCATAAGGGTGGTTTTCATAAGGGTAAAAGGTAAAATTGATACAATATGGATTGAAATACTTCGATTGACACTTCATGAATCTATAATGTTTGTTGAAACATTCATACAAATAATTGATGATAAAATATTGTAATTTTATATAAAGTGAACTTTTTGAAATGATTTAACAAGCCTAATAATAGTCCATAGCATATGAATATGGACTCAATGCGCCCTAATGTCATGCCCATTTTAATCAATATTTTAGGATGGAATATGATGTGGTGATAATGTTACAAAGGAAGACCCTTTGAAAGGATGTCAATGACCAAAACATTAAAAAACATATTTATGTTATTATATTTATTTATGTATAAAATCATTTATTCATTGGAATTAATTACATGGGAGCCCATATTTCAACTATAACAGTATAAACCACTAAGCTAGGCATATCAAAGACCTTCCAATGACACCTTGTCTTCTAGTTGTTGTAATTCAAATCACAAGTTTAAATAGGTTATTTTACGCATTTTTGGGACTTTTTTTGGACTCCACATTTGTTTAAATTGGTCCACCTTAATGTGCCATGTATATTAAAATGCCATTTGGTGACCTAAAACCAAGCTTTAAAAATGCCTTCCATCCAACAACAAAAATTGAAATGATATATGACTAAATTAATGACATAATTATTGGGCCAAGCCCAAAAGTTTGTGTTTTCAATTTACAAAGGTCCTTTTTGAATATGACCATGATTCTAGCAACAAAATAATCCAATGTAAGTAACCATTTCATTTTTAAGTCTTTTGACTCAAGCCTTATTTTGAAACATAAGCACCTAATATATTATGAACTTTCAACAAATAGAAATCATTAATTTCAAGTTGGGCCAATTCTTATACCTTAATGTAAAGTGGGCCTAAGTCTTCTTTCCATTAAATTTTTTTAACACTTATATAAAATTGATGCAAAGAACATAGGTTGGGTATGTAAATTAATTGGAAACATAGAAATACAAGAAATTGAAAATGGACCAAAAATGACAAGGAATGCTTTTTGGAGAATTTAACAAACATGAAAGGAATAGACAACAAACAAGTATTGTTTGTTATAACCCATCATGATTTGATAGGAAACTTAACTAATTGAAGATTGAAAAAAAATTCATGGAACTTTCCAAAAACCATATAGGACATGAATGAAATACCTATGGAACAAAGCAATGTAGTCCTATTGGGTTAGCAAACATGAACAAATACATAAATAATAGTAAATAAATTACTTCACAATGGTTTTTATGAAAAAGATCCTAAGGTGGCCCAAGGTGCTAATAAAAAGTATTTTAATACCTTTGGTTATTGAGGCTAATAACAAGAAAATAATAACTATTGAATTTCACCCCTAGTAGGGAAGAGATTTGCAATGGGGGTATAACTAGGTAGATGCCTATTACAACAAACAACTTTCAAATCCAAACTAAACTAGTTCAAATTTTAAGGTAAGTGATTCCGATTAAAATTTACCACTACAATATGAGGAGTTAACCTTACTCCACAACATTAATTATTTACATAATCTATTGAAACACCAAAATAATCACACACATACATTTCAATAGTGGGGTGTTCCAATTTTCACACAACACACATTTGCATTACTTGAAAATATACATATTGTTCAAAGTTGTTGGAATTAGAATATTGTAGTGTTGACTATACTCAATATCAATTGCATTTTCCTACTCTATAACACACACATCCCTTCTCACACTAGAATTTTGGGCCACATAAAACCATTACAATTCTGTTCCAAATCTTTTTCCTTTGAGTAGCCAACCAACACCTAGATAAATGATGAGTATCCAACTTCAAACCTATTTTCTCTCCACTACATGTTTTTCTCTTCATTTTTGTCACCAACTTCATGAATTTATGGCAATGCTTTCTAAATCAAGTGAAAAGTAGTGGACAAGTCAACTTTATTTTTTAGTAATTATTTAGGTACTATTACTACAACACTCTATATATTTTCCCCCTTTAGCAATGACCTTACACATGTGAACATGTGGTTAATTGAACCAATTGAAAACTAAATAAGAAAAAATCATTAATTGGAAAGTCAAAAGCTTACACAAACACATAGAAAGCAATATGAGATATAAAATAGGAGGATAGAAATCACATTTTGAAAATGAAAGTTGAATAACATATATATGCTTGAAATAATGTTTTCCCACTTGAGTTCATTAGGGGCAACAACTTTGAGTTGGTAACACCATTTAACATGCACCTCACGTATGTGGAAGGCTTTTGTTTGTCAAAATGAAATTGGCTCTAATGACTTTTTTGAATACTTTCTTGAGTAGGGATGTGTGCCACAAACTTAAATGTATAGAAAAAACACATAACACATGAAAGAATAAGCTTATTTATTTTAGTTTTATGTAGACGTGGCAATGGGACATAATAGGACATGCAAACTCAACCATGAATCATTCTTGTCAAAATTGAAGATTGAAATGGTTCATAATTCAAATAAAAAATTCAATACACCAAAGGGGGGAGGAATATACCAACCAACATAAATCCAAATCAAATTCCTTGATGTTTGCCAATTCAAGGAATTCAAAAATCCCACCAACATTCACAATTGTGGGAAACGTTCAAAAACAAATTTGTTATAAAATATGCACCAAAAAAGGTTTCAGTTTTAGAGAACATGGAACCATCTCTACCGAGTCATGACTATTTAATTTGTGATAAAAAATATTCATTTAATAATGGTATATTGTAGCATATAAATGTATTTGATGATTGTAAATAACATATTTTTTTAATATTATAAGATTCATGAAAATATGTTGGAGGTTTTCTACTTAGATTACATGGAAAGAAGGAATAAAAAGCAAAAGAAAAAAATCCCCATGAAGGAAAAAACATCAACAATCACTTCTTATGTAGCCTCAATGGTTGCAACATTTGCATCATGAAAAAAAGAGTAAATGAATGAATGATTGTAGGCACGTTTCTTTTGTAAAATTGTATTATATAAAATATGGTTTAATTCCATTGGGAGGGACATGGTGATTAGTTACATACACAAAAATCATAGGGCTTAAAACTACATTGTTCATCCTAAATTAAATTGAAGGCTACAAGGTACATATACATATCTAAGCTTCAATCTATGTAATTTGCAAATAGTGAAAGTAAATGGATCAAATTAAACTTTGCGCTTGTGGTATGCAATACAACCCATCACAAAGATACAATGACAAATTTAGGTGCAACATTGCAATGTTAAAGTATAATTTGGACCAAAGTCTTATGGCATGTTGAGGTAGCAAGATTGCATTGAACATGTGCACTAACTTGAATCATGATATGACAATAGTTTTTAAGAAAAAAACATATGCGACAAAAATATTTTTTTAAATGTATAAAATTTGGTACAATAAAATTGAATCATGGAGAATAATGATTGAATCAAGTTGATGGGGAACGTTGTTATTTAAACTAAGGATCCTAGAGGAAATGAATGATTTTTTCCCTTTTAAGTTGAAAAACTAATTCAAATGTCACACACTACATGTTTAATTGTAAAACTCTCATTAACTATTCTTCAACTGGTGCAACTAGACCTTTTTTAGCTCAAAATGAAATACTTATGTAATCAAATTTGTATTTACAACTTTTGCCATGTAGTTTGGTAAATCCACCACATCTTTTTAACATTCACATCAACAAACATTTTTCAAACATACATCAAACGATGTACTTAACAACTTAACATTGGATGATGACCTACCTTTTTGTTGCATCATGATCTATTATGTTCATGATACAAAGATCACAATACATTGCAAGTGATACAAAGATTACATTAAGATGCACACAAATTTTGAGGTGATTACGTTTGACCTAATTCTAGAAATATTGTCTTCCATGGCTTATGTAAAAAGAAACACATTGCAAAAACTTCTTTTTTGTGACCTAAATTGATACACCTTACTTTTTGCACAAAACAATTTACAAAATGACATTGAAAAGGAATTTAACACGACTAGTTGCAATAGGAAAACATGTGAAATTTTAAAAACAAGTTGTATTAACAAGCAGTTCAAGCAAGATGATGCCAAAGTTACAAACATTTGACCTTGTTGAAGTTATTTTGATTTTAGTGAGCTTTGCTTAGGCATGACAATAAAAGACTTCGTAGTGATAACATCAATAGTTCCATCTAGGGATTATAGTCACTTTTTTTGTCAAGGGATTCCTAGTCTAGGTGGAAAAGTAATGTCATGGGTTTTCCTCATAGTCATTAATTTAGAACTACATGAAAAATTTAAATTACAAGATTTTTTATTACTCAATTTCTTGGCAAGTAGTGTGAAAATTAGGTGTTTTCCAAAATGGAGAAATTTGGGGTCTTTTTTAGTTGGCATGGGTTTGAAACACACCATGCTATGATCAAGTGATTCAAGAGTTAACACAAGATAGGTTGATATGTTGCCACTCAATTCCATTATCTTCTTGTTGCTCCTATTGTACATTCCTATTGTTTTGAAACCTTTGTCGAAAAGTAGAATTGAAAAGCAATTCCAACAATTTATTTGTTCTTCAAATCTTTCATTGATTTAAGTTTATAATTGTAATGCCTAAGTTTTTTTTTTTCAAAGAGATTTTCTTAACTATGTGCTCCGAGTTATAAAACATTTTAAATTTTAATGTAGTCACATGTGACATGATAGACCAATATTATGAAAAAAAATTTGAAAATGCAAACCTAACATTTCAACATCAACAAGCATATGACCTAGTATGATCATATTTAGTGTTAACTCTAATATTAGGCTAATGTTAAGGATGTTAAAATTAATTGCTAGTTCACATCTAAATTATTAACTAACATCAAATCTAGGATGAAATATGATATGGCATTAATGTTAATATGGTGTTAATAACCAATGTAAACTAATATTATATCTTTAAAACTAGTGGATTTTAGAACAAAACATGAATGTTAACTAAAGTGTCAAAAAATGACAAATTAGCTCAATGTTTAACATGCATCCTTGTCTATCTTTTATTTATTTATTATCTTTCTTTTTTAAAAAAGGGAGAAAAATTATCTTTGTAGGTGTGGATAAGATACCAAACTCCCAAAAAAAAAGACTTAATGTTAGTTACAAATTAACATCATGTTTAGACATGTTGATATAATATTTGAGAGATCAATGGTGACTTGCAATGTTAAAAATTGTGATATTGTAATTCGTGGCACTTTGTTGATGTTAAAGTGATGTCAGTTGCCATACTTGTAGAACAACATTATACATGGGAGAGATACTCCAAGCGATCTTGGCATTGATCTGAATTTTCACGGCCATATCCTTTGTTAAATATTCTAAGCCAATTGCTTGCTCTCTGATCAATTTGGTTGCCCTTGCTTGTATTATCTTGTTTATACCTTTGTCTACTTTGGTTTGAACTGGTTGCAAATTTATCTTCTGGTCTTGCCATCCCTCTCTATCCATTCCCTTCGAAGTGGGGCTGCTGCTGCATGTAGTTTTTCTCTCAGTAAGGATGCAATCAAAATGTTTAACCTTGATTCCTATTACCAACTACCAACTTCTGTCAGACACTTGCCATAGCCATTGCCAGAGGCGAGGTAAATTTTGTTCTCAATTTTGCTGATTTGAAGCTCCTGTTGTGCTTGTATATCTTCAATCAATTTCACTCTTGTGAGTGGTGTAATAGACCTTTTTATTGACACCTAATGTGGGGTATAACAGGACTAAATCTACTAACATGAAATTACAAACAGCTGTGAAGCTCAATACTTCTCTTCCCAAAAAAAGAGTTGGAGCTTCTTGCTGAAAAAAATGTTTTGATAAAACTATTTCAGTATCCATTGTCGCTCATAGCAGGGAATACCTTGTGATTGAGGTCATCTTTAATTTAGGCTCCACATCCGTCGCATCCCCCCTTCACCCTTTGAACAACAGTGGTTGCCTCTGTTGTTGCAACAAAGTAGTTCAAAGCCCCCCACAAATTACACCCAACATCTCAATGAAACCTGCCCAATACCAATTAAGAAGATGATTGCCTGCCAAGCCATCCTCCCCCAAGCTTGATAAAATGTGTTTTGAAAATTAAAAAACCCTAGTTTTGAAAGTAAAAACCCTAATTGCCAATTTTCTATCATTCTTGGAAACGGTTTAATTCGTGAACTCCCACCAAATTTTCTACGAGTTGTTGTTGTTGTTGTTGTTGTTGGTTTTTTGTTTCTGTGGGTTATCAGGTCCAACTTGATTCTTTTTGAACTATTGCGCATATTCATTCTCTTCCTTTGCAAAATGTATGAGTGACCGGGTAGAAATTCTCGTTTCTTCTTGATGGATCCGGATAGCGTACTCGCCGCTATCAATGAACACGATCCGCTGGACTATGACATCTCGTTCGGTGATGATGATGTTGAAGAGGGTGAGCTACAGGCTGGCTTCCGGGCCATGGAGCTGGAGGATGGCGAGGTCCCTGAAGACCACGAAATTTCAAAGGGGGATTGTTCTCCCTTTAGCATTGGAGATTCTGAAAAGCAGTCTAATAATGTTACAAGTAAGATAGCTTCCATCATTCTGTGAAAGATGGTTGTAACTGCTTCTATTGTATCTCGATGCGATGAAGGATCTCAAGCGATTGCCCACAATTTTGTCAATCGATTGCTGACATTATTCAAGAGGTTTAGGGTTTAGGGTAAAAAGGCTGTATACTTCTATGGTTAATTGAGGCCAAAAAACTTGCTGAAGGATTACAGTTAGGTTCAGATTAGGTCTATTGACTTTCTGGCACAAGCAAACTCAAATGTGGTCATGCTGTGTTGTCAAGGATTTAGGATGAGGAACTTACATGAAAAGTAATGTGGTCATCTTTATTTTGCAGTTTCTGATGTTGGAGTTGATGCAAGAGATTGCTGTTCTTGTGGGGTTTGCAGGTGAGGGGAATGTACAGAGTGAGGTGAAGCTGCAAACTTGTCATCAAGATGTTGCAGGTGAAAGATTTGTAGAGGAATTAAAGTCCTCAGGTAGCTCCAAGAAGAAGCACAAAAGGAAGAGGAGAAATCATCCCAACAAAAAGATCAACCTTGACAGGTGGAAGCTCTAACTTATGAATTACAGTGCAGATGGTTCAAATATTTTGGAGAGTGACAGTAGGCAGAATCCTTGGACAACAAATCATGGTATCGAGACTCTGGTCTGAACACATGGGCTGAAGTACTTGGGAAGAGCAATGTCCTTCTTGTACTTAGTATCATTGGTCATGGCTCCCTCGACCAGCATTGGTAGTTGCAGGTTATGAATTGGTAAGGTTTGAGGTTGATGGGAGATGGGAGTTGGAAGCAAGGTTAACAGTGCAAGTTCTCATGAGTGTGGGATCCTATGTTAGTGGTAGGATTCAGTACTCATACAACTTCAACAGACATCTATCAGTGCAAATTGAGAAATCCGCTTCAGATTGTATGTGCAACTGTGAAAGGCCATCTTATCCTGTCTCTGTCATGCTATCTCATGGCAGCCTCTATGAAGTTATGGCTCTTTCTAAACTGAATGCTTGAGGTGCATGGTGTTGAGAGGGTGCTGTTGAAATTAACTTCTGTTTTTGTGCAGATTTGTGGTTGAAACATGCAAATACTTACAAGAACCTAAGTACCCATTGATGCGGGAAGCTGTTGAAAGACTGGGTGTGGATGTCATCCAGGACCTTGTACAGGAGGTTAGTCATCCACTGTGCCTGATCTTGGCCAATTGATCATCGAGATGTTTAGGTGGTGTAGTTTGCAGGACCTGCAACTTGACAACCTTTGACACTCTGTAGAGTTTGATCATTACCTCTTTGCAGTGATCATGCATACAACCATATTCTTCTTTAGCAGGTCATCTCCTTTCATCTTATGCTTTCAAAACTACTAAAAAAGGACTCGATTTGGACTGGTTTCCACAAGCCAGCCAGAAATCAATGCAGAGGTGTACCTGTCAAAGTATACCTCATTTAGTCAAACAGAACTGAGTCATAAAAGAAAGCCAGTGTCTGATTATTTGATCTGAGCTTCTTTGATGGCAGGTGGATGTGATTGAAAAGTGTGGGGGACAGATGACAAATGATGGAAGCAGACGCCGCACTCCTGGTGGTGTGCTCTGGAATATTCTTAGCAACCGTGTTGGGCCTGTCATTTATAAAGAGATCATGACACGGGGCAATGAACGAGTGGTAAGCTTCTTGTCTTGTGGAGCATTTGTTTCTTGTACATGGATTAGAGTTCCAGTAAAGGGTAAGCAGGAAATAGAAAAAAGCAAGGCAGGAGGGCAGACAATAAGATAGATCTACTGAAGCATGCAATGGCTCTATAAGTTTTGGACCAGAGTGGATGATTGAAACCAATCCTGTGATTTACAGGTGGCTTGCCACTCCAGGTTATGCCTATGCAAACTGACAGGAATTGAGGTGTTATGCAGAAGCAAAGGCTGAAGGAGAAGTTTAAAAAGGACAATCTGAAGCGAGAACGCCCATTGTTGACCCAAGAGGTTGTAAATAATGGAAAACGCCACAAAACAGGTCTGAATGGTGTTTCACCACCAATCAAAGATACCATGTGGGCTTCACGACCAACCAGGACCCATTCTGCCGACCCTAATCTCCCTAACTCATTCAAGCCAATTGACGAGCTGAGGACGCCAATTGAGGCACAGAAGGCTTGGGCTGAAGGCATAAGAGTGAAAGAGAGAATAGAAACAGCAGTTGAGGAAGAATTTGATTCTGAAAACCAACTAACAATACCAGGCAATCATAGTATATCAAATATCAAGGAAAGGTTACGGATGCCAGTTACTTACAGTGACTTGGTTGAAGATGATAGGGAGATTAATGGAAACCCTGTCAATGAAAAGTTTTGCTCTAAGGAGGAGGATGAGGTATTGCACTAAATAGGGAGTGGAAGACTAACATGTGCACATGGCTAACAAGATTTAGAGATTGATATGCCAGCTGAACTCATCAGAAGAAATGGCACACAGTTGGCTGACATCATGAGCAGCACTACAACACTGAGAAGCAGTGACAGGCTAGCTGAACTTGACATCAGAAGAAGTGGCATCATGAGCTGCTGTACAACACACTGAGAGGTGGGTTTTTGGTTGATGTCCTTTGACACCTGGAAACTGTGAAGATTTTTGTTTTGTGATGGGATTACTGGTGAACAAATTTTGTAAGACCTAGGTTATGAATTGTGAAGGAGAAAAAACATCATCTGATACTCAGAACATTCCAGTTGCCTTGATGGAAGTTTTCACATACAATCTATTGTTTCAATACAAGGATGAGAACAAAAAGAATTCTCACTTGAATTTTGCAAAGTGTGATGACTGTTGCATGTGTGTCATTTGGTGGAAATTTGATGGAGAAAATGGCACCCATAGTTTTGGAGAAATCCACAGTTATTGAATATGCAGGAATAAAAGAGACCAAGCATGTCCATGTTTAGCATGAAATTTAGTTCGCATCTTTCCCATCAGAGTTTGTCTCTCCTTTCAGGTTTCTTTTCATTTGTTTCAACACCATAGCATTTGAGCAGGTGAAAAGTGTAAGGGATATTGAATGATTTTCACAAAACTAAAAATTGACTCTTTTGTCAGAAATTTGCCATAAATCTTTTACTCAACTTCAATTGTTGAATAGAACTTGTTAAAGCCTCTTGCCATTCATCCAACAGAGGGTTATTCCTCAGTGCACACAGGGATGTCAGTAGTGCAAAAAAACTTGGACCATCTATCAAAATCTCATGTCAAATGCCAGATCAATGAGGAACAAGGGTTTTCATCTGATGCAAGAACACAAATGAACACAGATGAAAGCAACTAAGAATGATCCATGTGGCAATCAGCAATTAATTGATCAGTTTTTTGGGAATTATCATGAAGTCTAGTTCAATCTGATAGAAATGGCAGTTGCTACAAGCAAATTTTCTTTTGATCAGTTAACTTATCATGTGCACATTACCAGGCATAGAATATGTATCTGATTCGGGCCAGATATAGCCAAACTAAGAGCCTATCTGCAAACCCTAGATCCATGAGAGTCAAAATCATGCACTGCAGGTATCAAGCTAATAGTGAAATGCTAAGAACTGACTCTATGACCGCAGATAAACCATTGTACCCAGATCACTAGACATTTCAAAGGGAAGCCATGATTGGTCAACAACCCAGATCAATTGGCTATACTCAAGATAATAACCAATAAGCACACAGGTATTGCACCTTCCAGTATCCCTGTTGACAAGAATTGCTAACCAAAACACCAAAAATGCTCTTCAATTGGCAACAGAAGCTGAATAGTCACCAGGGAACAACTCAACATTGAGAGACCACAGATGCTTGGAAAACAAACACCCAACAAACAATTAGGTAAATGACAATCACAACATCACTTGAATGATTTTTACACCTTCAAGTGACCCTGATGGCACCATATGGATACCTGAAGTGACTGCAGAGGATTCTCCTGAGCTTATTGGCAGACCTTCCACAAAGGAGAGGAGACAGATGTTTCAGTGAAACTAGTGCCCTCTTGTTCATTACAACTTGAAATGACTACAATTTACACCAAATACAACTGAGCAGCTACACAAAGTCACAAATCCTGAATAGATACATCACAAGTGGAATGGGGAACCCTAACAAGCAACATGGTAACAAACTTGCCAATCAGTCAGACATAGAATGCACTGGACAGGAATGGAAGATGTCTTACCAATATTTCAACAGAAGAGGCTCAAGTGGAAAACTCAATTTGATCTACGTCAAAGGCCTTGCACTGAGTACTGGGAATGCATCCTGCTTGCTAAGCACTAATACTTTACTTTATGTGAAAAGTACCCCTTGATAATGTTTCTGTGGATGAGAATTGCCATGGTACATTCAACCTGTACAACAAATTCCACTTTGGTTTAGCCCCACTGTTCCTCAAAGACCTGCTCAATGTCACAGATTGAAGACACTAAGGATCAAGATCAGACCTGATGTTGGATGTTCTGCAGGGTTTGCAATATGAAAGGGCATACACTAACTTATGGTCTGCCTGCAAAAGAATCAGTTGAACTTCTGGTCTATTACCACATTGTAGGTCTTCCTATCCAAACCAGCTACAACCCCTTAACTATTCAACATGGGCCATAGCATCTTGAATGAGAAACATGACCATGACCACACCCTTTTGCAGCTATAACCCACAGCCTAATGGGAGGAGATGATGTACAAGGACATACTTGAAGGTAACCTTGAGTGCTTACACAAACTCACAACCTTACAAGTGCCATCCAAGAAGATATCAAACAAATAACTCCATGAACTTTACATGAACACTCTGCCTTGATTTGCAAGTCAACCTCACTTAATCTGCAGCTAGGAGGAAGACAAGTGCAGATATCTTACCTGATCATTAGTAGGGAACTCCTCAAACTTGAACACAGGCGCAATCTCTTTACTTTGACTTACACTTCTGCACAAATGGACTGTCCCTACCTGCCATTCCCCAAATGAGAATCTCTTAAGTTCTACAAGAGTGAAGCGCATGAACTAAAAGACTGTGCACACATCACTGAACTGTGTATGGCAATAATGACATCATCCAAATCCGTACCCAGTTCTAACACAGTTTCAAGCACTTATAACTGCAAAGTTCCCAAAAGACAGATGTAACCTTGAGCCAGGGGAACATTACCTTAAAGGACACCTTGAAGAGTTAGCAAGTCACATACAAGGCACCACCCTCTTTGGCCTTTTTCCCTGAACAGAAATCACAAAAAAGAAAATTCACCTGATTTCTTCATGAAATCCTCTACTACAGAGCAATTCTCCACAAGAGCAGTCATGGCTACATTTTGAATACTAATCCATCCTCACTCAATCTTGCAAATTTTCATCAATATCCACCATCTTGTGATAGGGTCTCTGAAAATTGGGCGAAAAAGTCCGAAGTTGCCTGGTTATGATTGAAACCTACAACACTTCCATGCAGAGATCACTGGCTGGAAGTACATTGTGAGAGTTTTCTCCTAGTATGGTAGACCAACAATTACAGTTTATTCTAAGGAGATCACAATCCTCCACCCCTTGCAGATCAAGGCAGACTTCAAAGATGGTGTCATTTCCCAGTTTCTGATCACCACAGTAACAAGATGAATCATTGCCAGACTGAACTTACTGGAAGTCCTCCGAACACTTTCATCGTGGAATGAGGTTTGTTGAGGAGGCAGATGAGACCGACCTTAGTAATATCGAGAGCAGAGGCCACAGAGTGACCCCAAGAACCTCCAGAGACGGCCAGCAACTCTGCAAGCGCCACTCCATCCTGGGAGCTCAAGGCGTCCACCACACGCGAGATGTAGTCAACCAATCTCCTGCTCTCATCCGCGTTGTTGCCATCCGCCATCGCCCTACGCTCTCTCTCTCTCACGTGGGGGGTTAGGGTTTGAAGCTCCCAATCTCCGCTTGCAACAAATTAGGGTTTGGTGCTCTCCATCCGTTGCGTGCTCTAACGAAGAGCCTGCAAAGAGAATCTGTAAAACCCTAGGGGCGTCTGACGGACAATCGTCGAAACCTAACTGTAAAGGCGGCGCTCTTTCCTTCGTATATGCATTGCTCGTGCTATCTCCGATTGCAAGATTTAGCATTGCATTTGGTCTCGCAGTATGGAAGTGGATCTCTGCAGTTTGATGGGAACCGAAATCCCAACTATTTGATTAGTGATGGATTGCGGATTGCTCGGCATGTTGCTTTGTTGACGGCGTGAACCTGGTTGTTCTTGTATTTTTTTTCTGTCTCACTTCTTGTGGCGGCTGTTGTGCATGTGTGACAAGATCGGATCTAAAACGGGGATTGCTCGTGTCTGTTCATTATTGAGTCATGTTCTTCTTTTGCACGATGTTTGACAACGTGCGGAAGGTGGTTGGAAAAGGCGGTCATGGAGCTCTCTCACCTTTGTCATTCAGTGATTATCGTGGCCAGGAAATCATATGTGATATTGAGAGCGTATTCTCTACCTACCATGAAGAGAAACTAGAATACAAATGCGAATGTGCGAGATTGAAAATTTGATGTGTGCGGCGGTTTGAGCCGTGCTTTTGGGTGCGTTTGTCGAACGGGGCTACTGTGGTTTCTCATCTGGTTTCTCAAATTTGGTTTGTTTCTGATGCTTTTTATGCAAGCATTGTTCTTTCTCTTTATGTTTTGAGACGTCTGTACACGCACACATTGTCACTGTCAAGGATTGGAGATCCACCTCCTACCATTGACTCCTCCAGATGTGCAATATTGAATCTGATGCTGCATCTCTACTTTGCTTGATCCAATTTTTCGTTGGCATGAGCACCCGGGAAAGCTCCAACATCTTGAGCAAACCTCCTTGATACTTGCAAACTATTGTCCAAACTGGAATTGGTTGCTTACCAACCACGAGTACTTCCCTTGTAATGTGTCACAAAGAAAAGCTGATTTGTTTCGATGTGTCTAAGAACTCATCCACGGTGACTTCCTTGACTAGCTTGCTAGATCTGACACAATGCTTTCCAAATCCAGAGAAAACATATTTCCATGAACTAGAACACTGTTTAAGAGACTCTAAATGAAACCAAATGTTATACAATGGCATTATAGACACCACAAAACTAATATGACAATATAAGTCTCATGAGCATTAAGAAAAAGTTCCATACTCACGATCTAAAAAGCCAGAACAAAGTGTAAAACTTCTCGTTTTAAATCAAACATAAACTTCCAGATTCGGACCTTCCAGATCTGTGAAGAGAGATCACCGTGACGGAACAAAATTAGCATGAAGAAATTACAAGTACACACATGTGAAATATAAACAATACTTCCTCAAGGACTATCCATGGTAGCATTTATAATAGTGACTTATTCGGTCACAACTTCCACCATTGACTTCATTAGCTCCTATAATGAGTATAAGCCATTGCAACTACTAAGCTATGTCCCAACTCTTTATTACAAGGTTGTGCAAGAGGAAGTCGAAGCCATGATATTCACTAGCAACTACCAGCATTAAGGGAAACACATAGCAAAAAGTTCGGGGACAAACAAAAAAAAAAGACACACAATAAGAAGGAAAAAATAGCAAAGCAAACAAGAAGTACAAAACAAACAAGGCCAAATATAACAAGTAGAATGAAACATCGATATGAATCATCAAGCAATTTAAATATAAATAGATCATTCCACACTAGTGTCATAAAAACATGGATAACATTTTCATACTTATAAATTTTATTGTACAACATATTCTTTTTAGGGTATTGTAAATTTCTTTGAATTATCATTTGAATCTTGTTCATGCACATTTTACCATGTTAAATCACTCTAGTTGAACCCTAACATTTATTTTTTGGAATCTTAAATCATCAAAAGTGGTTTGAAACCACTCACAAAGGGATTATATTCCAAACACAAAATGTTTGAAACTATGTTCTCACTAAAATCGATTCAAACCCCAATTACCCTAAATTACCTACGATAATTAAGATAAAAACATGTAACTATCACAAAACTTTTAACAATTACCTCTAGTACACCATTACAAGTACAAAGCCAAGTTGCACACCATTATCATATGTACAAGATCATAGAAAGATTAATTGCACAACAATGTCATTATACTAAATTAAAAAACTAAAAGTTAATGGCTTCAAGAGAAAATGCCTTAATTTTCCATTGCTAGAAGCAAAGATTGAGCATAACAATGTCAAACAAATCTTGAAAAAGAAAAACCTTACATTTTAGTATCAAAACTTACAGAGTTATATTCCAACAATATTATTTCATTACCCAAGAATCTTTCTAGGAACCTCCATGGGGATCACTTGTCATAACAATTATATCTAAATAATTCAACCCTAACAATAAAATCTTTTGTGTTGTCCACCTTTCTACCATCTTGATCATATTCAATTTTATAAAGTGCTCAAGATTAATCATAAAAATTTAAGCCTTTTTTGTCTTGGTCATAGTTGTTGCATTTAACCACACAAATGACATGTGTGACAAGCAACAATTAAACCAACCTTCTTCCCTAGGGAGCAACACATTTCACTATGTTGGCATGCCTAATATGTTTCAATGGCTATTTTTCTGTGCAGATACTCCACATGGTGCGTTACCACCCCCTACACATTAGGCTAGTTGTTCCTTTTCACCTTGTACTTGTGGTATAACATTTTCAACATTGACTTCTTAATGTCACCCCCTCCTACTATTTATTTAATCATGGTACGACATCTACTAAGAATTATCTTCTTCAATTTTGATGGTAGTTTGATACATTTCCAACACAAAGGAACATCGTGAATTTTCAAAACAAAATGAGCCATAAATTGTGATGAATTTAAAACAATTGTGCATGTTTTCTCCTGTAGATCACTTGAAGCAATTTTGAACTAGATCCCAAACCATCACGACACAAGCTCTTTTTAAGCACATAATGTAAGGCTCTAATGACAAAACTATGTGTGCATTAAATTCACAAAATTGAATTTGACCTAATTTTAAATTCTATTGGCATGAGCAAAGAAGTTTGATTCGTAAAGCACCTAAAGAGTTGTGTTATGAAGATATCAAAATCCACACATAAGGTCCTACAATTGTCATAATGTCTTTGCATTTAGGGTTTTTTACATTAAAAAAGGGAGATTAACCGAGGTAATTATTGTGTAGTGCATGTGTCAAGGTTATGGGAAACAATGATGGTGTGGTCCATGAAAACTTTTGTGAACATGTCATAGTCACCCATATAGTGTTCCACATTTCACACAACAACTCCTTTAGGCATGGACCTCAAGGAAAAAATATTTTTTAACAAGTAATGTAGTATAAAAAATAGCCCAAGTCTATATACCTTCCATAATAATGAAATGCACCTTTTAGTGTTTAAAAATGAAAGAATGATGTAAGGTACTTTTAAGTAATGGTGTTCCTTTACCAAAGTTATGAACATGTTTCCATGGTAAAATGTACACACATTGTGTCAAATTTGGAAGTACATATAATATCAAAAATAATAACACATAAAATTTTGTTCATTATTAATTTTTTTTAAAAATCACATATGGTTTATTTGGGCCTTAAAAACAAGAAAAATTATATAAACCATGAATATGCAATTAATATTTTTTATTTAATGTAAATTTACACCAATAATTTAATAAAAGCTATTTAAAACAACTTGTTTAACATATGTTTATTAGTTTCATTAATTTAAATTTTTCACTTTATCTTTCTAAAATGATTTTAAAAACATTTAACCTAACTACATCTTTAATGGGAAAACATTTCACAACTTTAAAAAATCATAATCATTAACATTATCATAACATAATGTACCATTGAACATTTATTTATCATATGATACAAACATCTTTATTTATTTTTTTAAATAAAATTTTCATGAAAAAGATTATTCATTATGGTTGTCTTTTTTTATGTGCAAAATTTCGTGGACAAATGTTTTTTTTAACTAGTATTTTTCAGTCCTTCCACTAAATTACAGTCTTTGTGACAAATTTTTTCAAGTTAAAAATGTAATTTAATCAACCATTGAATGGTTCAAATGTGCACCAATGTCATAACATAATGAGAGTTTATGATGTGATCCACTTTTAATTCCACATTTCTACCACAAAGTCTTCTCCAAATACCTAGAAAGCCACTTCAAAAGTGTGTTGTAAAAGTGTGTTGTAATGAAAACTACAACATTGTGACTCATTTTTGTCTACACCATACTATGGAAACACCCATGAACCACATGCAACATTACACCCTTGATGTACATGCATTCCACTAGGCATAACCTAATGATTTAAAATGTTCAAGTCCCTCTTCCTCATATGCATGGGAAATCAAAACAAATCCCACTTCCTTCCTTTCTAGGCTTTAATAATAATATACCCCATGGTGGTGCCACTACTACAACACAAAGTAATAACAACAACATGACACAATATCTATAAGAAGGAAAGAGAACAAATGAAATGAAAATTGTAGCCAATCCTTCCCTTAACATGAAACCAACCCCAAGTTCAATTTCACTATACAACAAAGACCAAAATTTATATATGTATCAAATGATGAAGGTCCTAGGGTTCATTGATATCTTGCATGGAATTTGAACCTTTAAACATTTTTTTTTCCCAATACCCTTTGGAAGCATCATCTTCATTTCAGTAGCTAGATTAATCACCTTGATATGTTTTGATGACATATAAGGAGATGGGCTCCTAGAATTTCAATGATAGTTTTTAGGTGTATATTTGACCAACGTTTTTTCTTTTATAAGATTTAATTCACATGTCAATGAAAGGAACTTTTCAACAACAATTGAAAATGGATTGGAAACTTTTGCCACCCCTAACACGTGATTATCACCCATTGAGTAACTTATTGGCCAACAAATGGTTTGATTTCATGATTGCATCTCATGATAATAGCACAATCACACCCTTTCCAACATGTTATCTCATGAAAAGATTTGTGACATTCACCAAGTGTGCATCCTTTCATGTTTTGGCCCTAGTGCAGGGTGCATGGTCTATAACCCAATTACCTCCTACCTTCACTAGAAGAAAATTAAAAAATAACGATTAATTTTTAACTAACATTTTAGTTGTAGCTGGTCTATTTGTAATTAAAATTATTATAACAAAAAAAAATCACAAGCAATAAGGAATTACAAACCAATAGTCCAATTAGGAAATTGTTTGATGAAAAATTTGACTATGTTATATGTATACATCCACCATAGGGGCGTACACCTTGCCACATCGGAATCTCATTGAATTCATTGCAATTTATTTGGTTTTTTTCTTCCTTCTTTTTATATTGGTTCAAAAATTGCCTCAATAGATTTCTAATATGTGTAATAATTAATGTTTATATTAAAACTCCATAGTTGCAACTAAATTGTTAATTTGAGATGCATCATCCTCCCTTGATTGAGAGATTGGTATATGCTTAAAGTGCAATTTGAGTTATGGAGTCAATGTTTGAGTGAGGTAAACAATAAAATGTTTGATTTGTCTGAAAAGGTAGGTCACAATAGGTGTTGTGAAAAGTTCAAACCCTATCAAAATCTCTAAGTAGCTTGCTAAAAATGGTATAATAAAAGGATCACAAAACAAGTCTATATTTGGATTCACTATTTGCAATTCTTTCCTTAATTTTATCTATGCATTCTTGAAACACATTTGAAAAGAGTTGTTGCCTTGTGCCATGAATGCATTGGTACATTCTAAATTCATTTAATGTGTTTCTATGCAACTTGCATTAGCTTTCACTATTGCAAATTTAGGTGATTAATCTTTGAGCACAAACAAATGTTCTCAAAACCTAAATCAAGATATATGTGAGAATGGTGATAGATTATGACTATGTGATGTCAAAAAATGGGTTGGTGGCTTATCAAACTAGAAAACTAATCAAGAATCAAGTATAGATTTTTTATACATTGCCACAATGAGAATGAATAGATCATCATACTCGGTGTTATGAAAGTCATGGGTATTTGTTGTTTCCTTTTTGTTTATTGAAATCTAGATATATATAAATTTATGTTAGAAATGTTAAAGTTGACCCTTACAACTGTGTGTTGATGTAAAGTAAAATTAGAAAAGGATTTGGATTACACATAAGTGCATCATTTCAATTATTAATGTCCAAACATTTAAATTATAAATAAATCATTTATATAATGGTCAATTTGAAATATTTTGCATTGAAATCTATTAAAACTTTGATAGTTTTTTTTGTTGTTAGTTATATGTCAACACTTTTATTATATTCACAACCAACCATTTGTGGAAAATTTATTTAGAAACCCATTAAAAATACATAAGTAAATATAAACATGGTGTGTTTTGAAAACATTTAAATTATATATTCTATAAAAGGTTTCATTCTCACATATGGGACAACACTCATGTAGGATATCTCAACAACATTTTATATAGAATAAATGAAGTTACATAATATGTTATATCAAATGTATTCCAATGAATGTTATGTGCATGTATTTTCACAACAATTAATTTTCATGTATGGTAATGACTTAGGATGCATGTATTACCAAAGTAAGTCTAAATGAGGGATAGTTGAATGTGGACCTAGCTCTAGTAATGTCATTCTCTAAGGCTCTTGCCTATTATAAAAAAAGAGGTCAACATGTGAGATAAAACAAGACATGTAAAATTAGTGGTTCAAAAAAACACATATGATGTTTTGAACCTACCTTGTAAAAAGTATAACTTTACAAAACATAAGAATTTTTTTTGAAACAAAAATTATTCATGTAAATGTAAACAAAAACATCATACCACCATCTATCAAACATGCATTCATAAACATTGTTATAAGCTCTGCAACTACAACTTCAATTGCCATCACATGTAGGAAGAGTTTGCAACTTTGGTGAAGACTCCTATCTATAGAAGTTCATTAATTGATTCAAGGGTGGAAGATTTTGGATGAACTTCACGTGTTCAAAATGGCTCAACAAGGTGCCCAATGATGATAACTTCAAAGGAGAATTAAATATGATTGTGATGTACAGATTGAAAATCCATATACCTACAAGTTTTTTCATGCTTCAACATATTTGATATAGAAGTGAAATTGAATTCAATTTGTTAACTATAAAAAAATTTATGCAAAATTTTGAAAAAATTAAATGCACTTGAAAAGGATCTTGCAAAAAAAAACCTTGTATCATAAGTTACAAAAAGAGGTTTACCATCACAAAAGGTGGAAACTTCAAGAAGATGAATGTAGAGAAAGACAAAATGCAAATGATGAGGCAAAATGAATAACATGTGTCACACAATGATGAAGGTGCAAGGGCTAAATTGAACTTTGCACTTTAGTTAAAATGTTATATTAGGACCTAGTGTTAACGGGTAGAAATCTCTATATTATTTAGTTCTATAGGTCTCCAAGTGACTGCTAGCTATTAATAGTAGACTTACCGTCCCTTGCCCAAGGGGTGAAATTATTGGGATTAGGTAGCTTGGGTTAGTGAGTGGTTGGGGGTAATTCACCCAATCATCTAAGAGATTTTTAGGAAGGGATTAGGATAAAAGCCCTATTTTTTAAAGCTCAATGTGGGCCTTGTGTGTGGTATGTGAGGAAGGGGGATAGAAGAAGTGGGAGGGGATGAAAGGATTCATTATAGATTTATGTGGGATATGGAAAACTCTCCTTGGAGAGGGATGGGATGAATGAAAAAAGATGTACGTACTTGGCATGTGATATTAATGGAAGATGGTTGAATGACTTGAGTCTCTTGTGTTGCATTATTGTTGTACTAAATGTGGGAAGTAGAATAAGGTATGTTATGTAAATAGGATACTTCTTGGAGTTGGTATCCTTGCATTTTTTCTAAGACAAAGAGTAATGGGGTTGACCATGGATAGCTTTTGGAACACCAAGTTACTAGTTCCCATAAGAGGGTAACAACCAGTCCTTGGTGGTGGGAATCAAAGAAGGAATAGAGTAACAAATTACTCCTTGCAAGTTGGAAGGTATTGCTATAAGTAGAAGGCATGAACTTAAAGGGAAGACATCTGGTTGCAAAAGGTACAAAACAAAGGAAGGACTTTTCAAGGGTTGTAGGTGGTAAACAAAGCCATTATAGAATCAATAAGAAGGGGGAAGGAGGGATGGTAGTGGTAAAAAGGTCTACAAACCCCATAGTAATATCTTGGGGGTGTTGAAAGTACTACAAAACTAAGGAGAATAACTATTCATAGGTTTTTTCCCCTTTTTTCATATTGTTCCTTTCCCTACATTCCATTCCCCATTCTTTAGTTGAGATTATTTATAGGAGGGTAGGTATGGTCATAAACAACATACCTTTATCTTCTTTATTCCTGGTATGACCTTTTACTTCCTACTTGAATAGTTGTAGTAAAATAAGATAGGGAGGGTAATTATTTATGTCGAGAAATAAGTTATCAACTTTGTGCCTTGGTCTTACCCCCTAGTGGATGTTAATGATCGAGGAGCAAATTTCTGCCCTTGACACCTAGCTAGGTACAAATGCAATTATAGATGACATCAATGTTTCATACCTAACCTCAAAATTGTTAATTTAACATTAGGTGTTTTCACATTTACAGATATTGTGATTATCTAACACCTTGGTTTTTTGTTTTGGAGTGAAATTGTTGTGTTGACAACTTGTAAATAATTTGAGTTGTAAGTAGCTAGTTTTTCCAAAGCCAAGGGGTTGGGTCCCCTTTCTTGATAAGACAATGTCTAAATTGTTGCTACTCCACCAAGTTCTACACCAAGTGTGTCATTTGATGACATTATCAATTGTAAATGAATTGCAAGTGTAAAACAAAAATGAGGAAGGAACTAATATTATGGGTTTAAAGGATGTCATTAGGGTGAAAGAAACAAGGGCTTTGAACATTGTCTACAAAACCCACTAGTAGACCAAAACATACCACAACTTGGTTTGAATTTGTTGTATATTTTGTGAGGTTTTCTTTTTTCTTTTGACGTGGCATTGGTGTCGTGACGTGTAGTGTCGTGACGTACAGTGTCGTAAGGGTGTAAATCTGTAGTAAACTCTATTAAACAAAAAGATTAAAGCTAGTCAAAGGTATAAACTAATCAACCAAAAAGAGATGCACGCACACACATATATATACAATGCACAAGAGGAGGCTGAGATGAAATTCTCATGTATATTGAGTTGTAAAGAAAGAAAAAAATGAAATGTATGTAAACAGTGGCCATGCAATGGCCGCCGTGAGAATCTAGAAATCCTAGTTTATTATGGAGGAAACTCTCCTGACAAAGGAATTCTAGAAAAACTAAAAGGAGAAAGAAAAGGTTGGGCCTTTTATACCATCGCCAACAAACTAAAACCCTAAGTACCTAATAGCGTACAGTTGCCTAAGACTGTACATTAACCCTAAAAGTGCACATGGGCATGCTCGTAACTAGCCATCATGTATGAGGCCATGTACGGGCATGACAACTGTCGTGACATATAGTGTCGTAAGGGTGTAAATATGTAGTAAATTCTACTAAACAAAAAGATTAAAGCCAGTCAAAGGTATAAACTAATTAACCAAAAAGAGATGCACGCACACACATATATATACAATGCACAAAATGAGGCTAAGATGAAATTCTCATGTATCTCCCCCCTAGACCTGAGCCGGGAAAAACATGGCATGGTCTGAGTAGGAATCAAGATGTTGTAGGAGAACATGATGAACAGTACCAATTGTCGGCGGAAACTTGAGTGAGCTCCGGCTTGAGGTAGAATAGATGGTATCCACCATTACAGTTATCGCAAAGCAGCATCTGATCAACATCATTTATCCTGTGACAAACCTGACATGGATAATCAAGTGAAGGAATCTAAGTTGACATGATGATGGTAGGATCCAAGTTCGGCAGGTGGCAAGGCGCACAATTTTTGGAATGATCCCGAATTGTGCCTCCGTCAAATTTTTGCAACTCCAACACACCTGAAGGCCTGATCGCCTTAATCTTCAAGATAGTGCGATTGGAAGAAGCGTTTAGAGTATCATTGGGTTGTCGCTGGAGATACACAAAATCACCAACATCAAATTGTCTCACCTTATGTTTGTAACTGCCACCTCGTGTATGTGCATATCGTAAGGTGTCTCGATGTTGTGCAATGGACAAATTCTCCATGGCCATGGGCATAACCCTCTTGAATAGAGCGGCCCTTTCTGCAATGACCTTAACCCAAATGGTTGGGGAGTCCAAGTCCACAACTTGGTCCATTTGAGTAGCAATGGAAGAGGGTGGGTGGAATGGGATGTTTCCCAAAAAGTAAAAAGTAAAGAGAGAAATGAGATAAAGAGGTGTGTTTGTAACCCATGGCGATGTAAGGGAGGGCCATGTCCTAATCCTCTTTGTTCTTAGTGAGGCAAATCTTTCGAAGTCCCTTCTTGCATGTTTAAACCATCCTTTCTGCAAGGCCATCAGCTTGGGGATGATCTCTTGAAGTCCGACGATGGTCAATGAGAGCATGGTCAAGTACGTCTTATAATTCTCCCCTGAATTCTGATCCTTGATCAGTAAAACACTCAGCACAAGCCCCAAACCTACTTAAAACCTATTGTAAAAAAACCTGGCTAGTGTTGTGTGATGACTTGTCCGATAGTGTAACAAGCTCAACCCACTTTGAAAAATTCTCAATCATAATCATGATGTAAACATTACCCCTAGAGGTTTGTGGTAACTCTCCAGCTAAATCACATGACTAACGATAGAACATGCCCTGAATAAGGAATGGAGAAAGCGTGAGCTGTCGAAAGGAGAAAGAAGTTTTCACTCTATCACATTGTTCACACCTAGCAATGATGTCTCGGACTTGAGCATACATACCTCTCCAATGGTAATGAGAAGCAAGAAGGCTACAAGTACGCTTAGTTCCAAAGTGTCCAAGCTCCGAGTGTACCTTTTGAATAAGACCAGGCCGTTCATGTGGTGGTGGAACCACTCTGTCGCCTTGTGGTAAGCATCGGACGAGGTGATTATCCCTCCATGAGTAGCGTTTGGACCGTTGTTATATGCGATCCCGCTGACTCAATGTAACTTGGGGAAGATATTCCCCATGTTGAAGAAACTTCAAGGTGTCCAAGTCCTCCCATATATCCAGAATGGGATGTTCAACCAGGTTACATTGCAGTAGTGCAAGATAACTAGATGCCTTAGATACATATACTGCTGGAATTTAGTCAAAATCTTGCTTGGCTTCTGAAAAATCTTCAGAAGTAGTGAGGGGTCTTCGCGACATGGTATCTGCATTCCGATGTGTAATACCAGGTTGATGAATAACCTTGAACTCATACTTTTGAAATATAAGCGCCCAATGAGCTAACTTACCAGTAAGCTTATTGTTAGTCATCAACCACTTGATAGGCTGGTGGTCGATATACAAAATGAAATTGGTGCCATAAAGATAGGGCCTGAAATGTATGACGGCCCATACAACAGCAAGGCACTCCCCTTTGTATGAAGAGTAGTTGCTCTCAGCCTTATTGTTGCTTCGAGATGCATAAGCGATAACATATTCCTTGCCTTCCTCATCAAGTTGGCCAAGAATAACTCCAATACCGAAAGCACTCTAGTTAGTGTGTAGAATGAAGACCTTATTGAAATCAGGTCTTCTCAGAATGGGGAACTTTGAAAGCTTTTCCTTGAGTGTGTTGAAAGCTTCCTGAGCCTCATCACTCCATGTCCAAGTAACATCCTTCTTTAACAATGCATAAAAAGGATGAGCAATAGTACTAAAGTTTTGGACATAAATTCTGTAGTAATTACATAGTCCGATGAAGCTCCTCAACATGTGAACATCAGTAGGATTAGGCATCTCCAAAATGGCTACTACTTTGGCCCAATGAGCCATAATACCATTTAGAAAAATTCTATGTCCAAGGTAGATTACTAAAGTGACAGCAAACTCACACTTTTTAGGATGGATCCTCATATTGACTTCGTGGAGCCTCTTGAATAACTCCTCAAGATGAACCAAATGTTGCAGGAGTCCCTTGCTATGCACTAAGACGTCATCTATGTAGCACTTCAGGAAATCTGCCCCTTCAAGAACCTAGTCCATGACTCGCTGAAAGAAGACAGGTGCATTTTTCAATCCAAAAGGCATCACAAGCCATTCCCATAACTTGTTGCTTCCATGGAATGTCATTTTCTTGCGATCCTTCACAACGAGCACAATCTGGTTGAAACCTTGCCTTAGATCCACAATTGTGAAGATGTTTGAATCTCCAATGCTATCAAACAACTCTTCAAGGATGGGCATGGGGTACCTATCCTGAGGTGTAACTAGGTTCAAAGGCCTATAATCCCCGCACATCCTTTTCTCAGTCCATAATCCAGTTGAATCTTTCTTTGTTGGCATTACTATAGCAGTTGCGAAATCAGAACTTGATGGCTGAATGAGACCAGCCTCATGGAGTTCTTTGCATCTTTCATCTACTAGTTCCCACTCATGCTTGCTCAACCTATGCCTCCTTCGATAGACGGGTGTCTCATTTGTAAGGTCTATAGAAAATTGCATGGTCTTACACCTACTTAAGTCTTTCATTGAGAATGCAAACACATTCTCATACTTAATTAGCAAGTCTGTGACTTGGTCTCTCTCCTTTTTGGTGAGCTGGTTCCCCATAACGAAAGGGTAGTTGGAAACACATGGAATGGAGTTGGAAAGTGTGTTTGAAGAACTTGGTGTATTAGGTTCTCCACTATCCAACTGCGTAGATTCGTAGAAGGTTATAATTGTTTCTCTAGAAGCTGATGTATATCCAAGTGTATTAAACACAACTTGAGTCAAATTACATGGTACCTCCTCCCCCCCAACACTAAAAGTGAAATGTAGAGTGTTAAAGATAAGCAAGTGTACTTGGTCGGGGTGCCATGTGGTTGCATCGCTAGAACTGCAAGTTGATTGAATCAGTGTTGGTGTTGTGTACATTTGAAAGAGTACACAAGTTACCAACAACCATGTAAGGGAATTTAGGTCCATGCCTCTCCCTAATAGAGCATTACGCTCCAATCTAATCACCTTAGTGTGACTAGTAGTGCCAACTTGGAACCCCATAGCCCTTTCTCTTTCTTCTGGGCTTGGTTCATCCCAAGTGGTTGAAGCATGACGATACACCAGGCCTAGTCCATCTCCTTGAAAGGCATGTGCTCCTGGGAAAGAGACAAAGGTGGGCCAAGCACCTCTTGGTTTTCCTATTGTGTTTGCATGAAACCAAGGAGGTTTTTCTTGCCTTGTAACTGGTTGGCAAGAACTTTGATCATCCAATATGTGAGAAACTTGTAAGTTGGGGTCTCTGATAATGTATTTCAGAGCTAGTTGCAAAACTGAGAGTGGTGCCAAGTTGGTCCACCAGTTGCGCAACCGGTGCGCATAGGAACTGTATTGTGCCACATCAAGTAGGAACGACTCTCCAAGGTAATGCTTGACCAGTGTGTAGTGCTCCTGGATTTTCTCCCTCTTGTCAAGTTGAGAAGGGGTGTTCTCAATTACATAACCAAGTGTAGGAGAAATGGATTGAGCCCAGGTGATCAATTATATCATGTCCGTGAAAAGACCAGATCTTATGTCACTGAAGCCTTCTCCAAATCCAACCGTTGAAAATCCTTGACACTCCCAACCTGAAATGATGAGGTTGACGGGGCCAAGTAATTCCATATGCTTCTTCTGAATTGGTTGTATGTCAGAGGGCAAAAATGTGAAACTAGCCTTCCATGCGGTGGTTATAAACTATTGTGGAAATCTTGTTGTGAATTCCCTCATTTTTGATGCCGCCACTTGCCTTGCAATAGGATCAATGTCTACGTAAAAATACCTTCGAACCACCATCCCTGACTGTAGTAGGGCTTCAAGACTTATACCAATACCACCAAAGAGCTCTAGTAATGTAATCCCTTCCTTAGGTGGTGTCCATGTGATTAATTGACGAAATAATGGCTTAATTGGTTCGCCATGGCTCTCCATGCTCTCAAAACTAGACAAAGCTTTGACCAAGGGCTTGTGGGCTACTTTGAATTTATGTAAAACCTCTGGTCCATGTTGAATGTCAGTAGGAACCACCCTCAAGCTTTCAGTAGCTTGAGCGTAAGCAATCTCCTCCTCATCTCTTTCTATCCATTTGTGGCTAGCTTGTTGGATGTAGGAAATGGTGTGTGCTTCCTTGAGCATACAATGGTGAGCCATAGGACTATGGTTACCATGTAAATCAAGGGGTATGTATCCCAGGTGGCGGCCATTAGTCTCCCAATCCACTCGGTAGTACGCATGTTCGAACCAGTTGTCAATTGTGAAACCTGGTGGAAACAGGGCTTCTTGCCCAATGAACACATCATAACTGGTGGCATTGGTGACTAAACATTTGACCTGTAAGCAAAACTCCTAATTTGTACTTTCATTAAAGTTAAGTGCAATCAAATCCGAGCTTTCCCCAAGTACCTCCTTTACGCTCCTACTAACGGTGCGAATCTGCCACATAGACTTCCGTAGTTTGGAATCAAGCATGCCCATCTTCTTGGCGAATTGAACTCCAAGAATCACTGGTTGGGCACTTGTGTCAAGAAGTACCACTCTGGGTGTATGTCCTCCCACTTGGATTGTTGACCCAATATTGTCGACAATGGCAACTTTGGTGGCGATGGAAGTTCTCTCACTAGGCACCACCTTCGGAAACGAGTGAGAGACTTTATGGAAAGAATGGTTATCCACAACACCTTTGCTGAGTAATAAATCCACAAGTGAGGTGCTCTTAACTCCCTTTTGATATGTGAATATAGAATCAGAGGTAGGAAAGCCCACTAGTTTAGCCATGCTAGAACGAGTGACCAAATTACGACCGTTATCTACAACACGTGAGCCAATCAAATGTCTCTCCAAGGTGTTGGATGGGACCTCTGTAGTATGTGGATCAGGGATTAGTAGAGGACCTGATGTACTGTTCAAGGTATCTTCTAGGACTGTAATTATGTCCCTGGTTCTTAGCTTCAAATCTTGAAAACTAAACAATGGTGTACTCATAAACTTTTGCGCCATTTCATGCATTTGAAGTTGGCATTCCATAAGCTGATCAGTGGAAAATTGTGTGTTTTCCTGATGTACATGTACTCTTGGGACACGAGAATTTGATGCCCTAACAGCTTGTGGTGTAGTAGTCTCCTCCCCTTTCGCCAACAAGGTGCGTTCTTCTTCCATGTTAAGAGGATGAAAAGATTGTGGCATGATTACTCGAGCTCCTCTAGCCCTGGTAATAGGACTTGAACCAAATGCGAGTCCATTAGTCTGAATTACCTGCCTAGTGGCAGAGACTCTGGGTGTCACATTAGTTTCTTGTGTCGCGACATAGGAAAGGCAAAAAAAAATAGCAAAATTCTGTGTGAGATTAGAATTGTGTGGAGTGGAAAAAACATATTCCCCAACCATGGCATCATGTGGAAGGCCATAGAACGACCTAGGAGGTCCCTCTTGTGATCCTGAACCTTGTACAGGTTGGGCATGACTAGTTGGTTAGGAGGACTTGCCTTTTAGATTAGCAAGTTGGGCCCTCAATGATTCGAGTTCATTTTGTAAAGTTTGAACTTGAATTGCATGGGCTTGAAACACCTCCCTCTTGTCAGCATTGTGCTCCTTCTTCTTAGCATTCTTGTTGGAATTACCCTTGGTGGGCAAAGCTCGAGTGGAAGGCTGAGGTGCCTTGGCTTTTGGTTGAGGGACAGCGGAAGATGCTTGCAGATTTTATCGTTATAATCGGGGTTACTTCCGTTCCGGGAACTTGGCAAAACAGACAGATTCCTAATGTCCTTCTTTCCCACAATAATCACAAAAGAGATCCTTGGAAGGAATGTTGCATTCATTAGCTTTGTCACAGGATTGCCACAGTAGTTATAAGAAGGTAGGATGGGTGTAGCCGAGTGCACCGCTTTAGTCCTTGAAGAAGAATGTGATGATCTAGTTGGCGCAGCTGGTGTAGGTTGAAGCTTTGAACGTGATGGAGGCCTCATAGTACTAGCCTCATAATGTGCATGAGCTAGTTTTAGCTTTTCGGAAACGTTGTACACATCCAACAATGTATGAGTCTCCAAATTCTGCAAAAACCCGTTGTAAAACTTGTGCATGGAGTGTTGGAGTACCTTCCAACGAACGAAAATACCGGTGGGCAGCTTCCAGGTTTGTGATGCTCTGGATATCCTCTTTGAGTTTGAGAAGCCTCCTGTAGAGCATCTTGAGGGTTTCATATTTCTGCTGAGAAAAGGTGGCGAATTGCAGAATTTTTTCAGAACTTTTAACTGGAAATTCCACCTCAAAAGAATTCCCCCACTAGATCAGCAAAAGCTGACGCATCGGTGGTGGGAGGAATGTTTGCGGTAACAGCAATGAGTTGTTGAGGAGAAAGGTTTATTGAGGTAGGTACCAAGTTTGGATTATTCGGCACAATCCCGTGATGTGTAATTGCAACTTGTAATGCAGCTTGAGAGGCGGCGGCAATGGCTATGGCATAAGCTGGATTGGGAATCTGGGTGACACCTAAAATCCTTGCATAATGTTGCTCGTAGACATCCAAGGCCTCATAGTGCACATAACTAGCCAATTGTTTGAATGTAAATGCCTCGGTGTAATTAGCGCCACACTTGAACTCCAATTCACAAACCACAGTTGAAAAAGTTGCCTTGAACTCCCTCAAAGAAATTGTACATGGCTTTCCGCTGAACTTCTCAATTCTCCCAGAGGAATTGCTGACCTCCATGGTGTATATGGGAGTTGAGGTCACAGTTTGCAACGGAATATACGGTGATGGTGTGAAAGTAGGTGCGGCAATAGGCGTACCCCATTGATGAACCCCTTCAAATGGACTCTGATGTACCGTTGATGTAGTGTAACCTAAGCATGAATTCCTAGTAGGAGTTGTACTAGATGACGATGGTGTTGTAGACATTTGATGGTATCGTTGTGAAAATTGTGAGCTTAAAGAAATCAGCTCAAAGGATTGTGTGTTACTTCGTACCTGATACCTAGGCTATGGCTGAGCAGTAGTGCTCTCATCATCCTAGGACATGGTGTTGTCCCATGCCCCAAAATTTTGTGATAGTACACATCACAAATTACAAAATTCTAACACAATGTATTATTTGAAGAATATAGTGCGTTGTTGGGAATGACCCGTGACACATAGAGATTGCATGGAGGTCAAACGAATGTCCAACGAAGGTTGGACGAAGGTCAGACAGAAGTCAAACAAATGTTAGATGAAAAGGCAAGACGGCAAAACGATACACATGATGGCAGGGTGTAGGACGACATGGCGCAGGATGGTAGGGCGCAGGATGAAAATCCGACAAATGTCGAACGGAAGTCTCTAGATGGATAGAAGTTCAACGGATGAAACTTGAACGAATCATTGGAAGAGAGTCCAACAAAACTCGGATGAACATCGGATGGACCAAGGTCACAACAATGGCGTTGCAGCTCGCAACGTTGTAGCGCTGCAGCTCGCAACGTTGCAGCGCTGCTGCTGCAATGATGGCGTTGTTACTACAGCGATGGTGTTAGTGTTCAACGATGGCATTGTAGCTCGCAACACTGTTGTTGCGACATTGGTGCTATAGCAATGGCGCTACGACGCTAGTGCTATATCGATGGCACTACGATGTAATTATTGCAGGTGCTGGTGCTACGACGCTGTTATTGCGGGCGTTGTTGCTATGGTGCTGTTGTTGCGAACGCTATTATTGCGAGTGCTATTGCTGCAGCAATGGCACTGCGGCGCTGTTGCTGCGGGCATTGTTGCAAGCACTTTTACTATTGTTGCGGCACGACTATTGTAACAATGGTGTTGTTGTTGTTGCGGCGCGGCTGTTGCAGCGATGGTGCTGTTGTTGCTGCGGTGCGGCTGTTGCAACGATAGTGCTACCGTTGCTACGGCGTGGCTACTACAGCGATGGCAATGTGGTGCTACGGCTCGTGGCAACGGTGGACGACAATGCACTATGCAAGGACGGCAAGCGACGCTAGAGCTCGCGACAACAATAACACTACGCTCCTACACAGCAATGGCAAGCGGCGACCGTCGAAATTTTTGTTTTTTTGTTTTTTTACTCGATAGTTTCAGGAAAGAAAAAGATAGCAAGAAAGAGATTCGAAACATGTTTTGCAGCTCTATTGGTTGGCATAACACAAGCTCCTTCTTGTAATAACGCCAACTCCCTTTGGCAGCAGCAACACCAACACCCTCCGGTAGCAATACCACCAACAATAGCAACAGTAACAACAACATTAATAACTCAAGAACTTACAAGCAAAAGAAATATGTGGCTTTCAAGATGAAGCACAAAAAGTGTAGTTTTTTCTAGAATTGAATTGTAAAGAAAGAAAAAAATGAAATGTATGTAGACGGTGGCCGTGCAATGGCTGCCGTGAGCATCTAAAAATCCTAGTTTATTATGGAGGAAGCTCTCCTGACAAAGGAATTCTTGAAAAACTAAAAGGAGAAAGAAAGGGTTGGGCCTTTTATATTGTCGCCAACAAATTGAAACCTTAAGTACCTAATAGCGTACAATTGCCGAAGACCGTACATTAACCCTAAAAGCGCACATGGGCATGCCCGTAATTAACCATCATGTATGAGGCCATGTATGGGCATGACATTGGGTAGTGATGATCTCCAAGGATTTTTTACAACCATTAAATTTAATTTAATTTTTCTTGAAATAACATGTTGCCACAAGGGAAAAGTAGAAGGAGAAATCTTGGTAATGTGGTTAGTTGTTTTATATTTGACGTTTTAAGGTTTAAAGTTTCTTATTTAACTAATGGATTTTGAATCAAATCTGTTGTTATGGGTTGGAGTTGGAACAATGTAGGTTGGTTACTTGGTTGGGTAAATTACAACCAACATGTTATTTGGTTTGGCAAATTAGGACAAGTGTTGGTTGGTTTTGGTTTTGGTTTTGGTTTTTGGTTGGTTCTATTTTTAAGTCTAACTTCTTGTAATTGGCTTAAGGTTTAGGGTTTTTGGTTAGGGCTAGGTGAAATGAAGGCTTAAGGTTTCAGCTAAATGGACTGGATTCACATGATGAAAAGTCGTGTTTGCTAAAACCACACAACCTTGCAACTAAAACTCAAAAAACAATTCATGTACAACTATTATGCAACTATCCCTTGGGTATTACAACTATTGTGCAATGTTAAGGGGGTAAATTGAGTATGTGATTTGGGATGAACAAGGCAGTTAAGATAAGGATTAATCAAGGAACTTTGTTAGTTGAATTTTGAATTTTTGTTCTTTTGGATCATAATGATGTGACTTGGGATGGTTAAAAAAAGGGAGAATTATGGAAAACAAAATGAGAGGAGAAGAAAATAAGATAGGAGATTTTTAAAAGAAAAATAGGAAGAGCTGGCAATACTTGCAGTAAAAAACCACGGACTCTATTTTAATATAGCACAAATTTAAAGTGTTGTTTTGGGATTTTTTTCAACAAAACCTGGGATTATGTTGTAATTGGAATTGATGTTTTCAGTAATCCAAAAAAGCACAAACTTCTACAATGAATTCAATGTTCAACTTTTGTGTGAATTTTTTGTAGTACTAAATTATGATGAAATGAATTGTACTTTTGTTTTTTTACAATGTATTCTGAAAATGAAAATTTATGGCTATATGTAATAACTATGAATATGATGTGGGAATGAATTGTAATGTTAAGTTTGTTGAAACTTAAGATATAAATAGTGAACATATGCCTGTGAAATGAAAATATGTTGTTATAGTAGTGTGAAATATTCTACAGGAATTTAAATTTCATTTATACCATTTGGCGACCATCTTGTGGGGATTTTTTTTCTATTCTTTCTTTTAATAATGGGAAGGTTTTCTACAAATTTTATTGTATATTATAAACGAAAATGTCCAAATGAATAATATTTTTTTTTGTTCAATTCATAATTTTAAAGGGTCTATTAGAAAGTATTAAAGGTCTACGTGGTTGACACCATAAGGATTGTAAAGTGATCTACAGATTCTGAAAACAAAGAATTGTGAATAAAATGAATTGGATGGTGACTCGAAGTTTATAGCAACAATTAAACTTGGAGGCAAATTGGCAAGTTATTGAACATTATAAAAAAGACAATATTGAAAATGGAGAGGAGGATGCAAGGCTTACAAAAACCCCATATCAAAATCTGATGTTGGATAGATGAATGCTGAGAACATAGGAAAGGCTTGTGGGGCACATGTCATTTCTACCACAAGAAATGGTATGGCTAGACATATGGATTGGGGGTCTTCAAAGAAAACATAGTTCCAAATGACGATTTCCATGAAAAGAGATGTAGTTGATTACTCATTCGAATGAACGGATGTAATATACTTCTTAGTTGCAATTTGTGGTTCAAAGTTGTAGAGATCAAGATGAAGCAAGGACTTTTGTAGTAATAGGACAATCATAGGAAATCTCAAGTCCAGAATCAATGACTGGCTGAAGGAGGGATGTTACAGGAAGTATATAACCCAGGTTTGTGTATTAGTATGCATCTTTAGATTATTATGAACTAGTGGAACACTAAAAAGTGGATGAAAACACCAATGTTGATGTGTTTGAAAATATGAGGAATATTACCCAAGATCATCTAAATATGCAATCATTTAAGGTGCAGGTGAATGTGTTGGATGAAGTACCGCAATCATACCCTTATCAAAGGAATCCAGAGTTGGATCAAATAAGGCATACAACCAAAATGACGCGCTCCCAAGTCCTTAGTTAGCCCCAAGTTGTGGCTAAGTCACTCAAGTTGCGGAAATGCGAGGGACTCAAGGCATGCTCCCAGCTTCCAACACTAAAGGGGGTAAGAGGGGTGTGCTGAAAGCTCCAAGATTAGACTAGGAAGAGGGACAAGCTATTTAGTTACTCGGTCCTGCATCTAAAACCAACCAATAAGTTGGTTAGTTCACATTCTAAAGCACCCTTAATGTTAGGACAAGCCACGGGCAACTTTTGACTCACTTGACTCACCACGGCCCGAACTGGGGGGAAGCCACCACCTTCCCCCATATAATATTCTTTGTGTCTCTCTGTTGCACTTGCATCCAAATGGCACTTTTTCCCGGGACTCCCAAAGTGGAGTCCCAAAATTGTCCTGGTTTGGACTCCCGGGACTTTGGGCGTTCATAACTTCTCACTTTGACCTCCGATTGGGACGAGGTCTAAAGCAAACTTGTAGCTCTCATTAAGAGCTTTCCAATTGTGTGTCGCACTCCACCTGCACACACCGGAATCGGGTCAATTCCCAACTTTTAGTGGTCGGAGTCAAATTGCCAATTTGACTCCTGACCCTTCTTTCGACCATAACTTGTGCTATAGATGTCCAAATTGCTCATGCGAGGACATTTTGGACATCTACACTTCAAGAAATTTCCAACAATATAAAGAAAACCTCAATAACAGGTTTTTTGACCCTTGCAATCACGTTCAAAATTTTTGGGAGTCCCGAAGGACTCCCAAATCTCATTTTCGGGAGTGTGAGTGGCGACCTCACACTTCCCTCAAAGTGGGGTTGCAACACAAAACACATGATCATGAATATGTGGATTAAAAAATGATTAGGTTATTTTCAAAGGTCTATGCATTCTGTGAGGAAGAAGGACATGCAATCATGGATTGTCCTTTTGTGCCTTTTCACATCAAAGCAAGTATTACTAGGCATGTGGAATTACAAAATGTGGCAAGAGCAATAATAAATCAACCACAAGAACAAGAATCAAGAATTCCTATAATCTAAAACAAATTAGATTCATGGAGTTGGGAAGCCAATTGGGACCACAAAATTAATAGATTTGTTCATCTATTCAAACCAAGAGTAGATAACTAGAGGGGTATTCACATCCACATACAACATCACAGTGGATATTAATGGGTAACCACAAAATGGAACATCGTCGATCTCAAGTCAACACAATTCCACCAATAATGTGAGAAGTGGCAATTGTTGAAACCCATAAACAACATGCTGAAATAAGAATTATTCAATCACTTGGTGCAAATATAACAACCATAGGAATGGAAATAATTGTTGCACCCAACATAGATGTTGTTAAAAGGGAAATATTAATTATAATTGTAGCAAAATTGGGTAGTGGATTAGGTGGAATCTCGGTAACAAGGAATTTGAGTTGAAGTTCGGCACTACCAGCAACGACTATTGGAGTTGTTAGCATACCTCAAATGGTGTTTACTAATCCGATAATAACTACTCATGTGAACAAGATTGTAGATCAACCACTAATGAACTCAATGGTTGTTGGAAGGTGTAAAAATGCAAATGTCATGCATTCAAAAGTAGGATATCGAGAACCAATTACTATAACTACACAAATTCTTGATCACAGAGATGGCCATTGTGTTAAACCAAACAAGGTGGCTTTTAAGTATCTTGATTTCAAAAAAGATGTTGATCTAGATGTTCATGTCAAAGTGTTCAATTCTGCAATAAAAGCAAATGCAGAGTCTTCTGAAGAGTATATCATAAATGCATTTAGCTATACGCTAAGAGATATGGCATCAAAATGGTGCCATAATTACATGTCAATTTTTTTTACTATGTTTTTTAGGAACTTACACATGCATTTTGTAAATGTTGTCGGAAGACTCAAAATGACAAGCAAATATACATGGAGTTGAAGAACATGAAGCAAGAGGAAATTAAGAAGGTGGAGGTTTACTATGAGTGAATTCAAAAGCTAGCTCATGGTTTACAAGTACCAACCATAGATATTTTTTTAATTATTGCATTTAGAACGATTTTATAATAATACCTCAAAATTGCAACTACAAGGATGAAATGGTCAACATTATAACAACGTAAGGAGGCGGTAATGTTGTGTGAAAAAAAAATGATTATTGTAGAAGCAAGGAGTGCACTATTAGTACCATAGAATATCAAATAGGCAGTACCAGCAAAAACACAAAGTACTATAGGGAAGGTTAACAAACATTGCACGAATTGTGGGATGACAAATCACAATGTGGAGACATGCAAAAAGAAGAAAGAATAGACCACTGTGGCAACCATAAAGGCAGCACAACCAAGTCAAAAAACACAAAAGACATCTTCATATGCATGTCCCATTTGTGGTTTGAATGGACATAAAATGATGGATTGTCCATAGTTTGTTGAGATGTAGAAAATGTTTCATGGGAAGTTTATGATAATAGTAGAGGTTCAATTGGTTGCTGAAACACAAACAATCATTATGGACGTGAATGTGGTGGATGTTAATGTTACCACAAGAAGTAAAGTAACTGACAAACATGTGTTCAAGGATAGAAAACAAATAAAAGTAGAGAGTGTTGTTAATTGGGAGAAAGAAGAATGGTTGAAGCAATCAATGGTGGAGATAATTCAATATATTCAAAAAACACAAACTCAAACAGAAAGGCCATCCACTTCCATGGAAGGATGGAACACAACTTGGGTGGGTATGCCAAATACTACTCCTATGGACGCATAGAAATCTTAGGTAGTAGTGAAGTCACAAAGGAAACTGATCACAATATAAGAGATTTTTCTAAACATTGGTAAACAAATGCTAGAAACAAGTTATACTTTGAAGTTAGGATAATTACTTAAAATAGCTCTTAAGCTAAAGATATATCTTTGGCAGAAGTTGAAACCAAAGAAAATTCAAAATGTAAGTAAAGCAACCACAAAAAAAACAAGTTGGTTATTTAGTACCAAAAGTAGGGACAATTACTATAGCAATAGATAATCATATGGCATATATTAAACTATAGATTGGGAAGAATACCATATTAGATGTGTTACTAGATATATGGAGGTTCTAGAGTTAATATTATCACAAAACAATTGAGATTGAGGTTGGGGTTTCCAAAGCCTAAACTTGCACTATATAATTTGAGGATGGTAGATCAAACAACCACAAAACCAATGGGTTGATTAGAGATCTAAAAATATGTGTTCATGGCATTCCTCACGTAACTATGTTTACTATACTTCAAAATAGTGTGGTAGATTCTAGTTATTCCATGTTGTTGGGGAGACCATGGTTGAGGGATGCTAAAATGGCACATGATTGGGGAAGTAACATTGTTACCATATAAGGGAATGGGATAGTTCGAACAATTACAATTACCAAACATTTGGGAAGTGAAGTCAGAAGACCATAAATGTTAATGTGTTACGATTATCAGAATCACATCACAAATGAAGAAAAATATATCATCTTTGCTTGTTTTCCATAAGAACAATTAATTTACTTGAGACAATTCGATCTATAAAAAGCACAGATGGGGGGATCATGGATACAGATGTGAAATCTAGTATTTTTGAACAGGGATTTGAAGTACAGAACATACAGAAGATACCTAATAATAGATATGAGCCTGAAATAGCTTTGGAAGATATGGTGTATCCAGAGACGTACTATAGACATCAACCAGGGAATGTTATAATTGATGAAACTCCAGCAAACATCAAAGCATAGGGATTGCAGATAACAAAATGGATGTTAATTAAATATCAACAATTGACGAAGTTCAATTTTGGAACTGATATAAAACCACAAATGGTGAAGATTAATGCACAATTAAAAATAGGCAAGGTGCTAGAAGTGGAGCAATTGTTGAAGGAAATCAAAGATGTTTTTGCATGGACACACAAAGATCTAAAAGGGATTCCACCAAAGTTAGCACAACACATAATTGAGTTGGACACTACTATATTGCCAACACATTAAACTAGGTACATATTAAATCCAAACTATGTTACAACGGTCAAACAAAATATAGATAAGTTATTAGCAATTATATTCATTGATTTTGTGGAAGAAGTTACATGGTTCTCACCCATAGTAATAGTACCCAACAAAAATGGCAAGCTGAGAATCTGTATAGGTTTTAGAAAACTAAATGCAACCACAAAAAAAGATCCATACCCATTACCTTTTAGAAATGAAGTGTTGAACACAATAGTAGGGTATGAGACATATTCCTTCTTAGATGGATATTCATGATATCATTAAATAGTTATAGCTCTAGAGGAAAAATAAAAGATTGCATTTGTTATAGATTGGGGGGCTTTTATATGGAAGGTGATGCCATTTGGAGTTAAAAATGGACCTCCAACATATCATAGAGCCATGACCAAAACATTTAAAAAGTATTTGGACAATTTTAAGAAGATATTTTTGGATGACTTTACGGTGTATAATGACATGGAGAGCCATGTGCAAAAGCTTGGACTATGTTTTTAAAAGTATAGAAAATATGACATTAGTTTGAATCCAGACAAATCTGCATTTATGGTATTTTCAGGGATGATCTTGGGTTTTATTGTTTCCAAGGAAGGGAAACTACCATATCCAACGAAAATACAAGCAATCATAAACATGCCACCACCTAAGAATCCCTAGTAGATTCAAATATTCAATGGGATGGCACAATTTTACAGATGTTTTATAAAAAACTTTGTTGCAATTATGGCACCTATCATTAAATTAACCAAAAAAAGACTCTTCTTTGGATAGAGGAATGTCATAAGGCCTAGGAATTGATTAAACAAAAGTATATTGAAACACTGATACTAATATCACCAAATTGGTAGGTGGAATTTCATGTTCATACATATGTGTCTTTGTTAGCTATGGGGGATATGCTGTCTTTAAACATAACACGAAAGAGTGATAAACCAATAGTGTATGCTTTTCGGTTTCTAAATAGAATAGAACAAAATTATAGTACAACAAAAAGAGAGGCTTCAGTAATGGTTTTTTCTTTGCACAAGTTCAAATGTTGTTTGTTGGGCAATAAGTTTGTCTTTTATGTAGATCATATGGCATTGGTTTTTTTGGCCAACAAACCACAGGTTTCAAGGAGAATAGCTAAATGGTTATTATTGGTTTTTTATTATGATTTCACAATAGTGTATAAACCAGGTAGAATTCATGTAGTTGTAAATGCATTGTTAAGATTATCGAATAGTATAGAACCCACAAGTGTGCTTAATCAAACCACAAATGCAAGTTTGTTTTATACATGGCCTAAGTAGCTAAATGATGTAAAAGAATTTTTAAAAAAGGACATATTGAAGGCACATTATTAATGTAACAGAAGTAGATATTGGTTAGGAGAACAAAGCCTTTTACACTAAACAATGGTGAATTGTACAAAATGGGCCAAGATAATAGACTTCAACGATGTTTGACAACAATAAAAACACAAATGGTGATGAAAGAACTGCATGAAGGGCCTTGAAGAAGGCATTTTGCAATGTAAATAATGTGGAGGAAGATATTGGATGTTGGATATTGGTGGCCAATTATGTACATGGACGTGCATGATTACTACAGATCTTGTGATGCATGTCAAAAAACAAGAGGATTAGTAATTCAAAGTCTTGCATGGTCACAAGTCTTCCAAAGGAACCATTTATGAAACGGGGATTTGATTTTGTGGGGCCAATTAAGCTAGCATGGAGATATACAAGGAACAAATATATTCTTGTTACCACATACTATGCTATTAAGTGGGTGGAAGCAAGAGCATTGAAAATTAATATAACAATAGTCACAAAAAAATAAAATTATGAGTCCATATTAACCAAGTTTCAATGTCCTTTGACTATAGTCACATATCAGGGAGTTCATTTTATTAATGATGCCATCAAGTATTTGATAAATCATTTTCTAATGAAACATGTGAGTTCTACAACTTATTATCTTCAAGGGAATGGGCAAGTTAAATCTACTAACAAGGTATTTGGGACACTATTCACCAAGTTAGTTAATGAAAATATAATAGATAAGGATGTACATTTGTTTGTAGTGTTATTTTTATACAAAATTGCAGACCAAGTAGCACTAGTAGAAATCAGCCAAAATGTAACCACTCCATTTACAACTACATGCGACTTGTAGTCGTTTGCGACTAGATTTGGGAAAATTTGCAACTACAAGACCAACTTTCAACTATTTTGGTCATTTTCATAACTATGATGCAACTATTAGAAATTTCATCCTATTGGTTGCATAAATTTTACATTTATTTTCATCCATTAATAGGTTAATATGTCTCATTAGTTGCAATAATCACCAAATTAGTTGTATCTTAAACGTATTCTACAATGACATATAGGTGTATTTTAATGTATGCATTAAAATTATATATATATAATATGCATACATATGTATATTGTTCATATAATGAATCTCAAAATTAATATTTGAACTTTGAATTTTTTAATTCAAATCTGAAAATTGTTATTTCAGTTGTTTAAAACATTATTTGAATTTGAAAATTTTGATTTGAACATGATATTTTGAATTTAAATTCAAAAAGAATTATTTGATTTAAAATTTTGTTTTGAATTCTAAATTAATATTTTCGAATCCAAAAATTAGTATTTCAATTCAGAAAATTATTAATTGATCATAAAAATGGACATTTTAATTTTGAATATTTTTATATGAATATGAAATTTTATATTTCAGTTCTGAATTTTTTTCATTTAAATTATAAATAATCATTTGATTAAAACCTGAAATTTAAATTCCAAATTATTATTTTGGATTCTCAAAATTAATATTTCAAATTTGAAAGTTAGTAATTGAGTCTAAAAATGGACATTTCAATTTTGAATATTGTTATTTGAATAAGAAAATTGACATTTCAATTCTGAAAATTATTATTTACATTCAAAAAAAATATTTGATCTAAAAATTGATATTTGAATTCTAAATTATTATTTTCAAATCTAAAAATTATTATTTCAATTTAAGAAACTTTATTGAGTCTAAAAATTGGCAACTTGATTTAAAATATTTTTATTTGAACTTGAAATTTGATATTTGAATTCTGAAGTTTTTAATTTAAATTTTAAAAAATTACTTGACTTTAAAGTTGAAATTGAATTCCAAATTATTATTTTGGATTTTCAAAATTAATATTTCAATTCAGAAAATTATTAATTGAGTCTTAAAATGGACATTTAAAATTTTGAATACTATTATTTGAATCTGAAAATTGACATTTCGATTCTGAAATTTGTTATTTGACTTCAAAAAACTTATTTGATTTAAAAATTGATATTTGAATTTTGAATTACTATTTTGGAATGTTAAATTTCTATTTTAATCCAAAAAATTATTGATTGAGTTTCAAGGGTTTTTTCTACTATTGTTATCCATAGTAAATCACTTTTATAAATAATTATAAATGATTATCTTTATTAAATATAAATGACACTAAATAATTATTGTTATAACATAGATTTGTATATTATATAATTTATATTATTATATTAGAAGAAATTAATTAATTAAATTAACGTGACATTACTCTAAAATCATTTTAATTACTTCAGATAAGAATTAATTAGTCTGTGCAGATTTATTTTGTAATTGGACATAATATTCACACTTTTTAATTTATAACTTCAAACCTGAATTACAAAATTGCAAAAATTATAGTGTAGTTAAAATAATTATTTTACTGATTTTAATTTCACCAATTATTATATAATATTATTATTTTAAAAATTTTGTGATTAATCATCTATGATAAACATTTTTTAGTAATTTTACAGTAATTATGAAAATTAATTTTATGTTTAACAAATTATTGTATTTATAGTTAAGAATTACCAAGAGCAAAAAAAAAACTTGACTTATAATAATTTTTACAACAATAAATGTAATTATCCATTAAGTAATGTAATTAGTTGAATAGTAATTTAAAAAAAATCGTGTAAAATTTTACTTTTTTAATAACAATTGTTAATTCATTACTTATAATTTTAAAAGAAATATTTAAAATATTTATTTTTAAAATTACAGTCATTAAATTAGTTTTACATCAATTATATTACATATAATTCGATCAGATTCTAAAAAGTAATAAATATTTTATAAATATTTTATTTATTTAATTATTTATGAGTTATGTATTATAACTTGTGAGTAACTAGATAGTTAGTTTGTTAAATATTAAGAAACCATTGCTTATTTAAGTAATTGATAATGAATATTGAATATTTGTAGTGTATTGTTTATAATTTAAATATATGTAAATTGAATCATTATTAATTAAATGATTATCTAATTATCTAGTACTTGAATTGTTTAAAAATCTAAAAACTATGAGAGTAAGGCATGAAAAAAGTTTTGGAATTACAACTTAATTTGTAAGGAAGTTGCAACTTCAAAACTTATCCCATATTGTTTGTTTTTCATTCCTACTTTGAACACTATATAAACAAAGGGGGTGTGGCCATCCGATTTCACATTAAAAAATTTGTGCACATGGGATGAACTAATCAAAAGGCTTAGCCCAAAACAAAAAAACAAATAATGCACAATTCTAAAATACTTGCCTCCCCAACCTACTTATCTATCTAGCTAAGTAGGTACCTAGTTTGACCTACCCATCTAGGTTGGCCTATGTACCTACCTACCTAAATACCTACCTATATGAGTAGGTATTTAACCTAGGAAGGTAGAACCTACTTATTTACCTAACTAGGTAGGTAGGTAGGTAGGTAAAGAATATATGCACCTATTTATGTACCTACCTAAGTACTTACCAACCTAATATTGATATTTTTATTAAATTAAATTTTTTTAACGCCATGTGGCATATTTACATTGGGCCATGTGTCATAATATAAAATCATCCAAGTATTTGAATTGAACGTCTTAGATTATTTCAAAATAATAATAATTATTATATTTTTTAATCAAATATTAAGACATGTGGCAACACATGATTTGCCCTCAATTATGACCAAAATAATTGCATCTTAATTGCATGTGGCAATACGTATACAATGGAATCAAAATATGAAATGTATTTGTTGATTTTTTCTTTCATACAATACCCTTTGTCATTTGCGATTAATTGATCACATGCGATTTGTCTTAGGTGACCAAAAGGATTTTAGTTGCAAAATGTCTCTTGCAACTAAAATTTAATCGCAAAGAGTAGTCGAAAATACATGTTTTTCTTCGAGTGTAGTAACAGGGTATACATCATATGAATTAGTGTATGGATTACATCCATTAATGCCCATAGAGTACATTTTTCCAGTTGCTGGTGGAGATGAGAGAGACAATACTCTAGTGAGAGTTTTAACTAGTAGAATTACAAAGCTCAAAAAGTTGGAGGAAGCTAAAATGTAAGTTGTAGAAACTACAAGAATTTAGCACTATAATAGAGCATTATGGAGTCAACAAAAGAATCTGGAAAAACAATTTAGTTTTGGTGATTATGTTATGTGATTTACAAAGGGAAATAAGTCACACCTAAGGAAGTTTATTACGAAATGGTTTGGATTGTATAAAGTATAATATGTGGTGCTAAATAACATTGTGTTATTGGTGACCATTGAGAAGTTTGAAACTAACCATGTGTTGGTCAATGTGAATAAGCTCAAACCTTATAAATACATGGAATTTGAAGTTCTAAAAAAAGAACAATAGATGCCAATATATTGGGAAAAAAATGCAAGTGGAGTTCAAGAGGTGAATTCTGACACACAGGAGGATGATGATGAATGTGAAATATAGACATTCAATTGGAAACCCATAGATTCATCCATAGTTGCAAAATTTTCAAGCACCTATGATTGTGAGCTTTACTGTTTTATCGATTATTAATCTAAAAGCTTATAAACACTTGAAGATTATAAAAGTGCTTGAACAACAACAAAATTCGATCATTATACCTTCATATTGGTGTGGGTTGCACCCTTATGTGTTCCCAATGGGAACACCAATAATGCCAACGAGCACAAACCCAATGACTAGTTTATTGATGTCAATGTGGATTGATCTATAGTTGACTAATAATTGTAATAGTGCTAGATTTGGGATGCAGCGATCTAAAGATGAAATGTTAGGAGTATCAACTAAATCAACAACAATATTCATTTGGTCATCTTGAGTATTCGCACAATTTTCAAAATTGTGGGCATAGTCAATAGAGAAATTAGTACAGTTAGCATATGTGTTTTCACAGTCAACCAATAAATGGGCATAGTCAACAAAAGGGGTACATGGCGAATGAAGTGGAGTTAATATAGATAATGTCGGGAGATTACGGATGCGGAGTAATCAGAAGATGAAATTTGTGACATTCACTCATACTAATGATGTTAAGTGCTTCCACGTGGTTGTACAAGGGACACATAAACTTGTAGTGATGGGCCGTATTAATTTCGGGGATCATGCGTTAATTAAAGGACGATGGGTAGATGAAAAAATGAATGTGATGAACGGAATGTTCAAGGATGTGAAAAACTAGGATAATGTCAAAAATGATTTGCGTTTGTTGTTGGAAATTGTGTGCATTTTTGAAGTTTTAGAGTTCATAACAATATGAGTGTAGAGAGTGCAATTGAAAAACTACAACGAATAGCAAGGGAAAAGGAAGTGCAAAAGAGTGAGCACATGTGAAGGCAGGAAGAGGAAGACAACTGTTGATAAGAATAAAAATAGAAGAGGAGTTGAGAAAAGCAGAGAGATAAGGAGTGTTGAATATTCAACCATTGGTTGTAAGGTTGTCGTCACATTCATCATCATCTTCAGAATGTGCAGAAGGGAAGCTATATAATGTGAAGATATTGTTTGTGCAGACGATAATTCAAAACATAGATACAATTGGAACATCTGCAGTTGAATTTCTACGTAGAAGTAGACAACATTGGCATGTAAGAGAACAAACAAGACTAGGAGTTACATCAATGAGTTTGGTGTTCATTGAAGACTCATAGGAAGACGAAGTTGAAGAACATCATTTTGTGGAAACATAGACAATGTAGATGGACGCAAGGGAGGAGAAGGTTGTTGCGCATGAAGAACAACTATTCATAAAAAGTGTAGTTGAAAGTACAACAAGCCACAAAGGTGCAAACAATGGCAAAAGCACATCGAAGGTCGATGGAGATGGAACATCATGAAGTGGAAGTGGTAGCAAAGAGAAGACGTGTAATTTTGGATAGAGCTACACTTTTAGAGAAAGGTATTAAAATTCCAAATCTTAAGCATTTTCATGTGAACATAGACAAAACGAAACTATGACAAACATATAGAGCAAATGGAGAATTGGAAGGATACCGTTGCAGAAGAAGAATGGGCTTCGAAAGCAGGGCTTGTTCTTTTGTTTTTGATGGGGTGGGAAGTGTCGATGCTCGATGTAATGTTGGAAATTTTTAACACGTTTTTAATCAAAGGCACATATATCTATTTTGGGCATAAGGATAAGGTGTATGTAATCAATAAACAATTGAGTGTAGATGTATTTAGAGTGTGTGCGGAAGGGTATGTAGAAAAACCAAAAGGATAGGTTAGTAAGTCACTAACATTTCGGGCATTACATAGTTGTAGATTGCACCTGCAAATTTTTCTACAGATCAATGGAATGCAAAGAGTTTAGGTTTGCCATACTATGTCAAATATCCTACCATTATATCTGTCATTTATCAAAAGGAGAAGGTACAATATTTTAATAACAAAAATGTTATTAAATTGGTGAAAACATAAAATGTGCATAAGGTAGATTGGGCACATAGTATATTCAATAGTCTGTGTAATGAGCTAGATAGGTGGCATAAATATGTTAAAGAGAATAAGGGGGATAAGAAAGATACTTGTCAATCTGCCTTGGTATTGGCAAAAATCTTTCAGTATCTATTTGTGCATCAAAAGGACAATCCATAGAAACCATCGGCCAAGGTTAAAAGAACTAGGGAAGAGATGTAGATAGCACTAAAAAACAAACAGAAAGCTGCAATAGATTCTCCAAGAAGTGCTCTTAAGAGAAAGAACATAGTTGAGGAAGGAGGAACCTTAGGTTCAGGAATGAAAAGGGAACATGAAAGCACATATTTGAGGGCACAAAAAATGATGAGGGCAAAGTGGAACCATCTACATTACTAACAATGATAAGGGTAGTGCCACCAATGTTATAGGAAGTTAGACAAACTATAACAATACTACAGATGACATTTCCATAGGAGAGATAGTCAAGGGAACAAAAGTAGGAGATACCACAAATGACATTGCCACAGGAGAGATAATTGAAGGAGTAAAACTAGGGAGTTAAGAGGGAACATGACATAAGGTTTATAGAGGGTGAGGAGCATTTGTACTTTAAAGGGGATGTATGCTAATATTGGATGGGGACCACTACAAGTCCAAAAAAAACTCAACATTTACAACAACATTTATAACAACAACAATAGGCACATGAAGGTCTACATGCTACTGAATTGCAGACGGAAAAAGGTCTACAACTTGCTTTTGAAGAGTTTAAAGTAACATAACTATAGGAACCACTTAGTAAGGCAAGATCTATAGAAGGATTCCCATTTGAATTTGAACTGGGGAGAAAATTGGTATAGGAACTGGGATCATTTGCCAAAGGATTGGAAATCCTACAACATAGATAAGTATACCAAAGTTTGTTGAAGAGGTAACTGTAGAAGTAATGAAAGTAGATAAGGTAACTGAGTTATTTTAGACCATGGCAATTGTGAGTCTAAATATGATGAATTTGACTTTGGAAGCAAACATTTTGAAACACAAATTGGTTACAGGGGAAAATGAGAAGGCAATGTTATAGGACAAATTAGATAAGGAGAGAGTATTCCAAAAAGGGTATAAACATAATGTGGAAATTTTGAGGAAAAAAAAGGCAGAAGTTAAACAGAGGAATATAGTCATTAAGAAACTATAGGATGAAAATGAGGAGCTCAAGGATAACACATCAGGGCAGAAGTCTCAAGATGAAAAATTGGAGAATTTAAAGCAGAAGGCTGAAATTTGGGAAACCATAGAGAGGAGGTGGATATAAACATTGTTTTTTCATAAGAAACAATAAGAGGCTTTAGATAGTTAGGTGAAAACACTAACTAAAGAAAAGAAGGAGAAGGAAAATGTTATGACAAATTTGGAATTGATAAATATGCATAATGTATCTATGTTGCAATTTGAGGAGCTTAGATGAAAGACAACAAAAGCAGAAAGAGAGCAATTAATGGAGGACAAGGAGTATTAAAAAACTTTGCAACACCTACAAGCACGATTAGAGAGGACACAAGAACAGAGGAAGAGTTTGGATCTAATTAGTATCAAGAAAAGATTAGAAGATTATGAATAGATGCTACAACATTATGCATTGATGAGGACGAAAAACAAGATGAAGGACTTTGAGGCATGATCTAAGGAATGGTGGAAGGTTGCAAAGGAATATTTTACAAAGGAGTCGGAGAAGAATTTGGCTCAACATAGAGTTGATGAAAGAATTCTAAAATACAAGTTGGAAGTTTATCAAAATAATTTTCCAGATTTCATTTGTGGAAGTCCAACAAGCACAGAAGTATCAAGCCAAGATGAAAAGACAGAAGTAGGGTTTAGTGGGGCAACTCAAGAAGAGGAAGTACAAACAAAGGAATCACAAGACCTCAAAAGTGGAACAATTTAAGAAGAGGAGGTACATCCATAGATACCATAAGACCTTAGAGGAGGGGGTTAGGAAGAAAAAGAACCAAAGGGAATTTAAGAACAAGAAAAGGTGGAGGTTATTCTAACACCAAAATAAGAAATATCCAAAATACAACATCTGGTCATAGAACCACAAATTGAATTCATGGGGGAGGAGATCATAACTGTAGAGCAAAACATGAATATAGAACCACTAATTTTTGTATAGATTGGGATTACAACACTATGGTAGGTTAAATAGATGTTTAAAAGGATATATAATACTATCATTTCATTTCTATCATTTTACAAAGATTTCGGGGATGGAATCCAAAGTACAGAAGGGGTAATGTTAAAGGGGTAAGCTGAATATGTGATTTGGGATGAACAAGGTAGTTAGGATAGGGATGCATTAGGGAATTTTGAATTCTTGTTGTTTTGGATCATAATGATGTGACTTGGGATGGTTCAAAAGGGGGGGAGTTTTAAAGAACAAAAGGAAAGGAAAAGAAAATGAGACAAGGGAGTTTTTAGAGAAAAATAGGAAAAGCTAGAGGTACTTGTGGTAGAAAACCATAGATTTTGTTTTGATATAACATAGATTTTAAATGTTGTTTTGGGATTTTTTTCAACAAAACCTAGGATTATGTTGTAATTGGGATTAATGTTCTTAGTAATATAGAGAAACATAAATTTCTACAATGAATTCTATGTCCAACTTTTGTGTGAATTTTTTGTAGTATTAATTATGATGAAATGAATTGTATTATTATTTCTAGAGTTTTTTTCTTACAATGTATTTTGAAGTGTAGATTATAGCTATATGCAATAATTATGAATATGATGTGGGAATGAATTATAATGTTAAGTTTGTTAAAATTTAAGACAAAAACAATGAATATATGCATGTGAAATGCAAATATGTTGTTACAGTAGTGAAATATTTTGTAGGAATTTAAATTTCATTTCTACCATGCAATTATCCCTTTAAAAATATGATGTATTAATAAATAAATTGCCATGGCAAAAAATTAGTTAATTATATTATAGTTGCAAGTGAGTTGAAAAATGGGTTTTTCTATACGATAATTTATACACATCGTACATACATATGTAATCAATTATGTTTAACTTTTTCAAGAGTTGCATTGTAGTTGCATGTGGTAACTATTTTAGAACTATTATAAATGTTTCATTAAAGTAACAATTATGTTGCAAATAGTGTATAATGTACATATGTGCGATCATGCTACGTGTCCACATTTCCACCACCCATTATGGGATACATTTGCAACTAATTTTCAATTATGATTCCCATCGATACTTATAATTGCAACTCAATTTGCAACTAATGAATAATTTAAAAAATTAATTCATATGCTTTGTTTTTGAATCCCATGTTACAAACTATATAAAAAAGGCTTGTTATCTTATGTTTATATACATTAAAATATATATGCCATTTTGGGATGAGCTTAAAAAAAACTAATCGAAAGACAAAACATAAAATAAAAATAATAATTTCATGGCTAGTGCACTTAATCTTGTGCTATTTTTTTACCTACATATGTAGGTAGGTAGGTAGGTCCTAGGTAAATATGTAGGTATGTAGGTCTTAAGACCTACTAACCTACTTACTTATGGTTATGTACGACCTACCTAGTTACTAAAATAATTTTTAATTTTTCTTCCAAAATATAATTAATATGTCACGTGGGAATTTTTGTATTATGCCATGTGTCACAATTTGAACCATCATTAAGAATCATAATGGACGATGGAGATCAATATTTCGAAAAACAAATTTATGTCAAAAAATATTCATAATACCATGTGTTAAATTTTAATAAATGGATGATAATTAATGACATCAGCATGACATCATGGGTGCAGTTATAATGTAATTGCATAATAGTTGAAAATGAGTTGTTTTGATTAAATTATAATTGAGTTGCAATGAGTTGCACCTTAACTACAATGATTTGCAACTTGTCCATTAGCACTCATGCCAAATACAGTGAGTTGCAAGTGTCCATTACAAGTCAAAAATTGAGTTGTAAGGCTAGTTGCAAAACACCCTTTTTTTCATAGTGTTAATGTCATTAAAAATGGTAGACCTTGCATTTTCACTAACCCCAATGCTGACATGCATCACAACTGGAGGTTGATGTCAAAATGGCCCCCATGGACTTTTGTGATCCAACTTTACCTTGTCATATTATCATTACCATCCCCTTTACTTTGTTTTAACCAATTTCTTCACCTTCACATGATACACCAACACACGTTACCTTTAGTTTGCCACATTAACCACGAACTACTCCTTACCCATTAATGTCCATAATTGGCCTTTTCCTTTTGTGTCCCCATGTTTTGTATCCCACATGTGGTCATTTTTAGGTAACAAGGGTAGGATTAGTTTGTCATTGATTAACATGTTTCATTCATAGATAGTCATTAGTTATAACGATTGTGATGCCTTTGACATTACTAAATCCCCCCCTTTTTTGCCATGGGCATGGATCACATCCATAGATATCATTAATGCTTTCCATTTAGGTTTACCACATACCTGTTCATACCATCATATTCCATATGTTCTTCATGTCCATGTTCAACATGCCTTGCATGTTCTTTTAACCTATATGGCCATTGACACATTTAAGATTGTAGCTTGACATGCATTTTTGCTTTTTTTTTCTTGGTGTTTGTTTTTTCCTCCATGAGGTGACAAAAAATGCCATTAAAAGATTTGTGCCCACTTTTGTTGATACATAACAAGTGATTAAGAAACATTATTAGAGGAGCACACATGATTAAAGCCCACGTTTTAGCTTCTTGAAATTTTTCGAAGATGGCTTTGAATTTTTCTCCACCTCCATCGGCACAATTGTGTTATGCATGGGCACTTGCACATGAAGGAGAGTACATTCAAGTAGTGCATCCAATGGTTCCAAACATTTCAAAAGTCCCATTGGATGAGACCATGGCATCCCTTTGCCTTTTTCACCTATCGATAACAGTCAACCTTTAGAGACAAAGGTTACTTTAAACTAAAAGGCTTTTATTTTTGCTTGGCATGTTTATCACGTCCTTCATTTAGTAGTCCTTCAAGTTTGGTGTGTGAGCTTTTATAACATTGTTTTGTCCTAGGTGATTTTGTGAATGGTTTTTATCTTTTTAAAAAGTATGTGCTCACATTGATTGTGGTCATGTTCCCATATGAATTTATATTACATTTGTTTGCAACATCACGATTACTAATTTTAGAAAAGTGGACTAGTGGCATCTGACCCATAGCAATTAGAAAGGTGATTTAATGGCTAGTTGCCCCACACATTTGCTATTCAATTTAGGGATACATTTGTCAAACATTTTAGTCATCACCAATTTCGTGTGGTGACATGGGGTAGGTGTGAGATGGTGGTCCTTAAGGTTCACATTATGTTGGATTTGCATCCAAATTGGGTGGTATCATAGGTGGATGTTCATAATGTTTTAAATTCCCCATAATTGAAAACCATTAAAAAAAAATCATGGTTTATTATTAGACCTTTGGATTAACTTTTTTCATTTGTTCAATAATTTTTCTATGTGCCTATTCCCACTATAATTTTCATAGGCTTATTGACATGAGGATTTCATAATCATTTTGTTTGAGTTTGGTACATGATAAGGGGATCCTTTGGGTGGATCATTATTCACCTTAACACATTTTCATATTATCTGCCCTATTACAACAATTCATTTTACTTGTGTTTCCTTCATTTGTTGTTGATACACATATTGTTGGTCATGTTTCAAATGTGGTACCCATTTTTTTACGATTATATGTGGAATTTGTAGCATTAAGACTTTCCACTCAATTAATGAAGTGTGTTGTTTGGTCTCCATATGGATTAGACTCATCCATATCATTTCCTCCATGTTTTCTTACACATGACATGTTGTATTCTAGGTGCACCGATGGGTTTTATGCCATTTGTGGAATCTTTTTGTCACAAAGGTGTTTCAAGAGGATTTTAACACCACAGTTAACATCCCTATGCTTGTAGATCCACATGCAACCTTTGTGATGTTTTCATTGCCCAATAGCCATGCTATTTACTATGCATCATATTTTTGTTTCTAAGCATCTTGTAGTACTATGTTGAATTTCATTTGTGTACCATGGCTACATTGGATAAATTATTGGGCATAGGATCTTTCAATAGTATGGTGGGTAATTTGGCTTATTGTCAAGTCATTTTACTTGTTTTTTCAAGGGGGCTTGGCTTTCACTTAGTGGTTCAACTTGTTGCCCCTACTTTCTTGAGATTTTGGGTTATGATTATTCCTACACTTGTCATTCGTTTCTAGTTGGATGATCATTTTATTCTTTTCAATGTAGTGGCACATGTTGAGATAAACATTTTTCCCTTCTGGGTGGCATTATGGGATACTCGAGCTATATTATCTTATATTGCCAATTCTCAAATCCCCCCTTTGAAATTCTTGTGGTACAATCATATCCTCATTTACATGCTTTGATGGATCACCTACACAAGGAGTTTGCCACACTTCTAATCAATGTTCCTTTACATGGCACACAAACATGTTTTTAATCTTGTGCAAATCCATTCATGGGTGCATGGTTATTAACTTATCCTCCCACACTTGAATTCTGTTTATATTCAATTCATTTCCTTACAACATTATGCACTTGCTTTGATTTGCCACATCCTACAATTGGACATCTTTCATGTTGTTAATTTGAAGTGCAAACATACCATTGGTGATTTGGGTGTTCATTTGCTTTGATGCTCATGCAAGGGTGAGTGCACTGCATCACACCATACTCATTGAAATACCATTGCAACTATTGCTTTGGAAAATGGAACAAATGCAAAGAGAGAGGTTTCTCACCTTTTCCCCCATCACACTCAACGCCAAATCAATATTAATATCACAAAAAAAAACTTTTGGACTTTAGCAAACATTATCATAACTAATCCAATTCATTCAGACATGGTATAGTGTGCATTGTCCATAACATCGTATGCAATGACAATTGTTGTTCATGAAAAAACACGATCATACATGGAGCATGCATGAAGATTCAATTTTGTTCACATTTTGATCATACACATTTTGATCCCTATGGCAAGGGGAATGAAATAATTCTAAAAAATGAGGACTCATAAACAATTTCATTCCCCTTGCCATAAAAACTTATGGTTGTCTTCATTCTTGTTTTGACTTTTTTTTACTACTTGTGTTCATGTCATTATGGCATGTCATTAGAGGTCCTTTTTTTTTCCCTCATAATGCTTATTTCTTATCATTGACAATGTGTGTCCATAGATTCTTTGGCATATTGCTGTGTTTGGGAGGCAATCTTCATCTCTTTTGCACATTGCAGCCAATGCACCTCTGCCATTGGCTGATTTATGGCAAACTAGGCCTTTTTAATTTACGATCTTTTATTTTATTAATGTATTAGTGGTGTCTTGATCGTTCTCTTTCATGACTTGCGTTTTCAAGCTTTTATTTGCCCTGTACTTCTTGCGGACAGGTTCCCATCTCTGCCTTTTTTTTAATACAAAGTTCTTCTTCTTTTTCTCTTTTAAGCTCTAACATTACTTAAAAATCTAGAAAAGAAAGGGCCAATAGCTTTATGGATGTTTTCCAACTTATGGTTAGGGTTTCTGGCATGGCCTAACCATAAGTTGGAAAACATCCATAAAGCTATTGAGAGCTTCTAAAGTACTTCTCTCTTGTTTATTTGTGACTTAATCAAGATATCTACCCAGTTGTAAACAAGCAGAGCGCACATTTCTTTCACAGTAGTTGAAATTCGTGGTACCATTTTCTCAGAGTGCAGTTGTCAATCAATGATGATGCCTATCAAGGCTGGATTCAATGTATTTGGCAGATATTGGGAACACAAAAGTCTGTGGAACTTTGAGACAAGGTGAGGAAAAGTGCACTGATACAAACTGAATCAATACCAAGATAAGGAGAGCTAAGGGATAGCAGGAAGCAAATACTTGATCTGTTTGCCAAGCCTTTGGAGTAGACCAATTCTGCTGGGAATATATGTTGGACAGCACTCAGAAAATAAGTGCACCAATGTCATGGACACATACATCTCAAAAACTGACATCCATTTCACCATATTTCCTTCAAGTTCTTCAGACCAGGAAAAAACCAAAGAAATCATCCAATGGTTCTAGTAATGAACCAGTTGCTCACCTGATTTGCATTCTGGTGTTCTCTCTTCACAGATGCATAGTGAGGAAAACACCTATTCCTCAGATCTCCAAATCCCTGCCATGGTCTCAAAATAACTTTGGCACATCTCTCTACAAGACAAATTCCAAAATCAGGCTATCTCTAAGCAAGTGGCCATCCTCTTCATCCATCAATTAGTATGGTTTGCAATACCCTGTAGATACCTCTCAAATCACATGACTATATGGGCTGGTGAGATTTGACAAGAAAGCTAGAAGCCAAAACAGTGAAATTTCACATCCCCTTCACTATAGTCATATCAGTTGTAGGTTCAAAACATGGTTTCTCTTGTCACAAGATAACCAGTCAGTCATTCAACTACAGCCTAAATGAGGTAAGATACCAGAAATACTACCCCTGAAGGTCCCCATTAAGAGGACACACCATTCTAGGATCACTCCTTGTTCATACCAAGCAGCCAATCCTACTGTCTTGCATACTCATGCACAGATGGATATGGCAATGAATGGTACCATTAGATTGAAAGACAATGCAACCAACCCTAGAGTTGCACAGTACTAATTGAAAAAAATAATCCAGACATTCTCTGCACAATTTGCGCAACCCTGTAATGATGCTGTTTAGCACCCAATCTACAGTTGAAAATGGTAATGAATGTCTTTTACACTGCTTTGTATGTAATAATTGAATGATTTGCCTTCTACTAGACCATGAGGACAGAGATGAAACAACCATGACAACAAGGAGGGATTTCCATCATGTGCTGGAAAGAGTTATCAGGTTGCATTTCCACTGCTTTGCAAGCCTGTACCTGGTAGTGGCTCTAGGAGTTGCTCCATAGCTGGAGACACAGCAATTATGCCCTTGTTGAGATAGGCTTGATTGTTTTCCTCAATCTTGTCTAGCCTGCAACAACAAAATGCACCAGATGGAACAAAGCATTGAAGCATCAAAACCCAAAACTTCATTTCAAAACAATTGATTTCCAATTGCACTACTATCTATAACTTCAATGGTTGCCAGTCTGTCTGTCTGCAAAGCTGTTGCTAGTTTGGTTGTTCACCTGTAGAGGTAGTTTACCATTATTCCAGCACTTCTCTCCAGACCTTTGCATGAGGTGTCACCCATCCAATTCAGTTGTTCCACACTCTGTAACAGCCATCATACACATAAAATTTCCACACCATATGGATGCTGTGCTTGATTTTAACAACATTTACTAATTGAATATAAATTGAGTCACTTTCATGCCATCAAGCACCAAATGCACATACATACACATAAACCTAAATCTACTGGTCATGTACAACGAGTGTGTATTGTAGCAGACTAATAAGAGCGGTGTGAAATTTTTTATCAAAGAAGAGCATTTCACAAAGGTGGAAATGTGTGCACAATTTTCACAAATATTGGCACTAAGTACTTTGGAAAGCATAGTTCCCACAACTGAGAACTGAGCATTGAGATCCAGAAAAGTTGCACAATGAGCTGCTCCTGGTAACTATCTTTGGCAATGTATTAGGCAGGATTGTGCTTTTAGACCAGAAAGCTAGTCTCTGGAGGGTGCAGAAGAAAAGACCCACCGCACCATTGCGAACATGGAAATTTGTGACATAATCCAATGCAGCACCCCTCTTCTTCTCCTGCAGTATATACCTGTGTATAGCACAAACAAGCCCACATGCACCACCAGTTGGCTACATGCAAGATTCCAGTCAAATAGTACTGCAAGGCATATCACAGAGTTAGGACTCTCTACCTTGCACAAATGCGCATGAGAGGTGTGCGCAATGCTTCAACCAATGGCCCTGACTTGATCCATTCCTGTTGTGGAGATGATAGGAGGTCATACATTATAACAGCGCCAGCATTTTCTCCACTAGTACCACTGCAAGTTTCATATCAGTACCGGTATAATCTCTCCAGACAAATTACATATGTGCTGGAATATACACTTATGACACCAGGCTAATCCTATGATAGCTATCCAAAAGGAGCAGGGCATGTCTGGTGGCTACTTTCTTCTCTGGCATTACAAAATTCCAAAAGACCACCCACAACAACAGAGCTCACTGAAAGCAAATTCACTATGCCCAGAGCCACAATTCACAATGTAAACCAGAAGTCAGTTGTGCAAGATATATGGGTCCCCACCCATATGCAACTTTCAGAGATTCTTCCTCCACAGGCAACAGCAATTCCTCTCTGAAATTGCTTCCAGGAGGCTTGGACTGCAAAGCCAACTTGGGTAACAACCACTGCAAGAAACCTGGGATAGGACTGAGTGTCACAAATGTCTGCACCAATTGCCACACATAAAGCAGTCAAACAATGTACTTATCTTGACTTGGTTCCCTATTCATGGCAGTCAATTCTAGAATCTTAACAGCAAAGCAAGAGACAAAATTAGCTTATAACAGTGAAGAGATTGCTTGACAAAAAACATCCAGCTCTGCATAAATCTATCTCCTTGTGTTCAGACCTTTCATTAGAGGTGGATCAAATGCAAGATGATAACGAAACATGACCAGACTGTATTTTGCAGAGTCTTGAGATGCTGGGTCTTCAGGAGTGCACACAGGAGCTACTTACTCACAGCAACCATCCTGTGGAAGGGAGAGAACAACTGTGACACTGCAACGGGAAGTGGATAACCTGGATATGGGGCATGTCATGTTGGAGAAGGCATATGACCCGTTTTATAAGAAAATTGCCTAGGTCAATGCCTGCCAGACCTGGCTGCCCTGGTTGTCAGACCAAAACCCATCACATCCATTGTCCCCACCCAGATCACATGTATATCCCCCAATTGGCTGCATCAGTTCCCCATTTCTTCCATGGCATTGTTTCTCAACATGCAGGAACAAAACAAATGACAGGTAGCACTAATCTTCCAAGTGTCTTGTGTATGCTGGGGGACCTGAGTCAAATCCAAGGCAAACCAAGAAGATGAACAGCAGTTGTGCCACCTCTAGACAACAAGTTTTAAGAGCAACTAAATTATCCAGCATAAAGCTTCCATTTGAAGAGAAATGCATATAGAGCAGCACCTGTGTAGAAGAAATTGAATATAAAAGAGCAGTGGTTGCCTGGTTTTCTTCACAAATGGCCTCATCAAACAACACTTTCTGCAACACATCACAGTGAAACAAAATTAAGTAAGGTCACTGTGACCTGGGAATATGAAGCAATTGAAGCATACTCTTTGTTCCCAATCAGAGTGACATGACCATACCTGAATGGAGTTTTCAGTGTTGTTGGTAAGTGCCACTTCAATGAAGACAAGTGGCTCACCTATACAGCCAAAGACCTATATCAGCACAAGCATCAATTGTAGACTTTGCATGATAATCAACCAAACACATCATGAGTCACCAGTGCACTTGACTCAATAATACACAAGTTTTCAGCCAATATGAGCCTCAGTCTTTTGTGGATCCAAATCAAATGCAAAACTTAGTCTCTTCATGGTAGGGATTATCAACCTGGCATTGCAGGATGGAAGAAGCCAAAGCAGCGGCGTCCAGTACCCAGTCTCCGTTTAAGATCATATAGGTTACTTATAGGATGCACAGCCTGCATCAATGAAAGATATCAGGAACATCCTTGGTTGCAGCCCAGTGTCAGTCAATTTACTGACAGGCTAGAAACATGCAGGTTTAGTGCTGAACAAATGAGCTACAAAACCACTGCTGACCCAATTAGAATATATGGAGTCCAGGAGTGTCTTGGACAATTGGTGAGAGTGGAATTACTACATAATCAGATTCACCTTCACAACAACACATGCCATGATATGGATGTCAACAATACCCTGAAGAAACAATTCTCATGAATAGATATATGGTATTCCAATTGAGTGAGCAGAACCTGCCTCATATGTGACAATCTTTTCCAGCAGGCAAGCAGGGTCATTCCAGGTTATTTGGTGCAGCTCCAGACAAGCAGGGCCTAGCCATGTTGCAAACATGCCCTTCAAGTCTGAATCCAGTGCACGCAGTGATGCCAAGTTTTTCTGCCTGCAATAACACCCACTAATCACATCTCTTCCTTAAAATCACAATACCCTGCATCGTAACCCTGAGCTTGGAATATGGGATCTGGTCAGGTTCACTATCAAAATTCTTAAGGTAAGGTTAATTGGTGCAGCAGCAGCAGAGAGATTATGATATGGAGAGTCATCATACTGAAGAGAAGCTTTTAAATCTGCACGAAGATCCACGAGAAACTTGAGACCACCAGCCTGGCCATTTATCTGGTCAAACAGCCGTGATGACAATGGCACAAGTGCTGCCCGTAAGTCCCGTTCCACACGGTAACGTGCAGCTACCACACCACAATCACTTGCAGTTTCTTCTGTTTCATCTTCTGCACCTTCAACTGCCACCCTCCATAACCACCAGAGCTGTGAGAAAATCAACAGCTCAACACCCATAAAAGCATAACAGGAGCAAAGGAAAACACACAAGTATACTTATGTCTCCACCTTAAAACCTGTTGTCACAAAACATACATATATACCTATTGTCAGCTGACTTGAACAGGATTGAAATCTATCCTACTCTTCACAATGAGAGTGTGTGTGCAGGTGCATGCGTGCATGTATGTATTTAAGGCAGAAGACAAATCTTGGAGGAGTGGAGTACCAGGCTTTAAGCTGCTGTAATGTTGAAGGAGGCCCTGCACTCGCTCTCTATCCACTCCAAATTTGGTGGCCAAGACCACCAAAGCTCTCCGCCGGTTTTCTTCATCCAATCTCAAATACTCCTTGGAACATCAAGAAGCCACAAACACATCATCATGCACAATGAACAATTTCAGTAATCAACAGAGGTTCAGAAATCACCGGAAAAACCTTTACAGCCTGAACACAGGAACAGGATCCACCTCAGAAATGCAGAGAACAGGATCTATATCAGAATGCGGAAAACAGGATCCACATCATGAACAAATTCAACAATCACCGGAAGTTCAGAAATCACTGAGGAACGCTTACTGCCAGAAAACAGGAACAATGATCTATATCACAAATGCCAATAGAAACAGGCTCTATATCAGAAACTGGAGAACAGGATCTACTTCAGAAATGCAGAGAACAGGATCCAAAATACAGAAATTCAATTCATGCAGGTTCAATATCTGCTCACCTCCTCAAGACCCATGATCTGAACATCAACTAGCATTTGTACATTAGCAGAAATGTTACTTACAAATCGAGCAAAATACCTCGCGAAGTTGAGAAAGTGTCTTGTCTGGCATATCTGTTTTCTTCATGTGAATCGCTTCATGCATCAGCGCACTGACTTTCTTCAGCACCCTGTCAAGTATTGCACAAGAAGCAGAGTGCTGGTTCAGAATCAGACCATAGATTTGCAACTCAAAAAAAGCATAGAATTATCACATCTGTTAGAGTCACGGGAGAGAAACAAAGATCATACAAAATGAACAAAACATGGATCACAAGATTCTTGCAAACCAAGTGTGGCAGAAAACCTTGCCACTGCTCGGTTGATTGCAGAAACATGGATCCATCACTTGCTCAGAGGGAGTTTTGATCCCTGACAAAGGAAGTTTTTTGTCACATGTGAATCAAGTGTCTTTCTTCACCAAGTATGAATGCATGCACATGAGTGTTTTTAGAACTGCATAAGAAGTCGACCTACCTGGCAGAGTGAGAGGATGCAAAGATGGATAAATTGGAGTTTGCTGCTCCCTCCATTGCCACTACTCCCCTGTCTTGCTTAAGAAGCTGTTGCTGCTGAAGCTCACTGCTACTAGGAAGCCTGCTTTTCTGCACACATGGCAATCAGAAAGGAACAGAATTGCAGCTTCACACATCAACAATCATGGAGTAGCATTCTTCCTTCCTGAGCAACCCTCTCTCTCTCTCATCGGACAAGGAAACAAAAGAGAAACTCGGTTCCCATCCGTTTGCACTGCGCTTGCTCATCATCAAACTACACTACCAAACACGTGTCGATCGCTGCAAGAAAAACTGTTCGTAGTTCCAGCGAAAGATGATGATAATGATGATGATGGACATGATTGATGCTCAAAAGCTCTGATCCGAAACCGCAAATTGCAAGTGCCACACACGCATCCGAACTTCACTTCTGTGAAGTTCGCTCGCCATGAGACAAGCAATCCATGATGAAAACGAAGACAAAAGGAGAAGGAGAAGTTCTTCTTACATGGACTCCAAGTTGCGCAGATCTCAAGCTCATCCGCATCAGTTTGGTGAGCCTGTCTGCTGCATTTGCCATCACCGTCTTCACTCCGAAAGGAGGAGGAGGAGGAGGAGGAAAGAAGAAGCAGCAAAAGAGACAACAACAAAATTACTACCGATCCTCCCTTTTCCAACAACAATGCTGCGTCGTGGAGAACATGCAGGAATCAATCTGATGAAGCGCAGCAATCCGATGACGTAAGAAAAAAACTCCTGAAGAAATCGTCGCACTTTCCGCGCCTTACCAAGACTCCTCACGCCACGTCGGTGGTGTCGTCGTCGCGTAGAAAACGGCGACTCCCGTCATCGTGCAGACGGCGTTCTTTGTTGTTCTTCCTCCGTTAGGTTTTGTTCGCGCCTTCGCGCTTCAGATTTTCGGACACTTTCCGCGTTCGCAAAGCGTTGTTGTTGTCGCGCATGCGAGGGGAGAGAAGCGGAGAGCGAGGGTTTGTGGTTAGGGTTTAGGAGAAGGAGGAGGGATCGATGGGTGCGGGGATGCATGGCCGTGCAACGCGAGCGATGAAGTATGGTGTGGGGATTTGAGGAGAATAATAAGAGTGGGTGGGAGTCGTTGTTGTTGCGCGGGGGGTGGGTGCGATGGGAGGAAAGGCACATCATCCCTCGAGTTCGGAGTCCGATGATTGGGGAGACGAGTCCTGGATCGTGGCTTGTCCCTGCGGTGTCAACTTCGATGATGGCGAGGAGATGGTGGAGTGCGACAAGTGTTGTGTGTGGGTGCACACACATTGCTGCCGTGTGCCCAAAGGATTGACGACTTTCGTGTGCGACAAGTGCAAGAGCAAGAAGAAGAAGCAGCAAGAGCTGGAAGAGGTGGCGGAAGTGACACAGGTGTTGGAGACTTTAGGTCACCAAGTGGAGGTCTTCGCCAGCAGCGAGCAGCAGCAGCACCAGACCACTACCACTACCACCAGCGCTCACGAGATGCTCAGCGAGGAGCGCGCTCACGTACATGGCATCCCGGGGGGAGATGCGCGGATGTTTGTTGGGGTTTCTAAGGTTTTCTCGCAGCAGTTGTGGAAGTTCACAGGCTATGTACCCAAGGTGTTGCACATCGAGTCCAACGAATTGGCGCCGTGGCCATATGAAGATGGCTTCTCTCATCTGCTGCCAGATTCCTCCTCCTCACCGCAGCACAAACTGGTTCAGTCTCTTCGTACCCTGCTGAATTAGAAGAAGAAGAAGAAGAAGAAGTTGTCACAGTATCTTGCTAAAGATTGCCGGCTTTCAAAATTCCCTCACTGTCTTCGTTTCTTTTGCTAGGGTTTTGTTTTTCTTCCTGTTCCTCAGTGGAATCCTTGTTTCTATGGAGTTGGAGGGTTTTTTCTCTTCTCTTAGGGTTTCTGGATCTGTGTACTGTGAGTCAGGAAAATGAAAACACAATGGAGAAACATGAGGATGAGGAAACAGAGAAGAATCACAAGGATGTGAAGCCATTGCCAGACCATACAGCCACCACCATCAGCCACAAGGATAAGCATGGAAGGCGAGGTGGCAGTGGTGGTGATGGTAAGAGGGGAGGTGAAGGGAAGCACTGCAAGCATCGACCCAAACAACAACAGCAGCAGCAACAACAACAACAACATCAACGAGGGTCCAACAAGGAGGAGAGATCACATTGCCATGGTAAACGTGCAGGTGATGAGTCCAGTCATAAGGATCACTCTGTGAAGAAGAGGGCAAGGATTGGTGGAGATGGTGGTAAAGCAACAGATGAGGAACAGCTGCAGCAGCAGCAGCAGCAGCAGCAGCACTCAAAGAAAGGTGGTGATGGGTTGATTTCAGAGGTTGCTGGCATCGTTGGCAGTGTAGCTTCTTTGAAGTCTCCTTTGACATCGCCAAAGAATCCCAAGGCTATGAAGAAGATGGCAGTACAGGAGTTCATGGATGGAGGTATCCTGGTCTGCAGTCAATGTGCAAAGATTGAGCAAGTTTCATGTCGTGAAGCTCATGGTTCTGGTAAGTTTGAAGTTTAATTCTCACAAGAGGTTGGTCAGCCTTAAAGACATCCTCAAAATCTTGCAGCAAAAGACTGTGGAACTTTCTGAGAAGTCTTCTTTGCAACACTCAGATTTGAAAGTCCTGCAGAGGGAGGAGACACACTGGGTGCATATCTCTTGCAGAGTAGTAGTGTGAGGAGTTGATGAGATTGAGCACAAGCTTTTTACTTTCAAACAAGCTGAAACTCAGGTTGCTGCTATTTGTTTCTCTTGATCAGGTGGTGGGCCAGAGCTGTTTCTCTGCCAAGAGTGTGCCAAGTTACGAGATCTGCCTCTTTCTGAACCAGAGCTCCGAGAGGGACCTAGTTGTCTTGCATCTAGTATGCCTATCACAGAGGAAGCAAGAGCAAAGGGTGCAGCTGGAAGTAACTCTGGGTGCAAGGATCCAAAGCAGATTGATCCCCGAGAAACATGGGATGTATCCAGATCAAAAAAACTGAAGGATGAAATGGAGCAACTTGGTTGTTCCACAAAATCAGAGTTTTTGGGAAGGAATGGAAGGCCTGGGGAGAATTATAAGGCAGCTGTGGTGGAGGGCAGCCATGCTGAAAGGGATAATAATGCAGGTGGCAGCACAGCTACTACACTGCCCACAGCTGTGCAAGACGAAAAAGCAACGGTTTGTCAGCGAGAAAGAGAGTCACAGCCCAAAGAGGTCTTGGAGGTAAGATATTTCTATTTTCTTCAGCAAATGACATTGTTGCTTGGAGTTGTAGGTCCTGAATATGTGCTTTCAAAGTTCACTCCATCATTCAAATGTAGTGTGTGTGGATGGTGTAATTGTTGTGTTGTTCTATATTGGACTGTCAGATGATGGTCTTCCTTGTCTACTGTGGTCTCACTTCATCTCTCTGTTTCTTGCTCTCCCTCTCTCTCTCTCTCTCTCTCTCTCTCCTTGTTGGTGGGATGCAAAGTAACAATGGGGATGTTCATATATCAGGTAATGCCTGGAGGAGAAACCAACAACTCACCTTTGAGTGAACCAGTATTTCTGAGAGTTGATATGCCAGAAACACACATTGAAGCTGCAAGTGGCCAGGAAGTCAGGAAGGAGGGTGAGCAAGCTGCCTCACCTCGGCAATTACATGACTCAACAAAGGTGTCACCAAAGCTGTCAACCCCAATAGTAGGTACATCGGCACCATCAGTTACCTCCAGTACATTAGCTTCCAGCAAGATGTTCAGTAACACTGGCTGGGGTCTTGGAAGTGCAAGGGCTATATCTGTACCATTTTCAACACCCCTGCATATGCCAGAAGCGGCTGCATCTGGGCACACTTTAAATGCTAAAGCAAAAGCTGATGACCATGTTCAAAACCAGAATTCTTTGACTATTGCATCACTTAGTTACAAAGGTGGTGATGTGCCAGCTCCTGGTTGTGGGGGTGAAGTTTCACTCCCTGCAGATTTTGCAAGCTCTCCTCATCAACAGGTGTTGCCAAGTGCTGGAAATCCTGTTGGTCCCCTGCAAGAAACTGTGTTGGACTTACAGATGGAACGGCCTGATACACTGCCTCTCCAGAAGAGCCCGTTGTTTGCTGAAGCCACACCCTCCAGGGAAACTTTGTCTCATACTCCAACAATTGACACAGATTTTGTAGAAGACATGTCAGCTGACCCTCCAAACTCTAGATTGTCAGAAATGGCCAGTTGCAAGGCAGCTGAGCACAAGCAATGTGAGTTCTATTTCACATGTCTGAAAGTCATGACTGGTTGCCTGCTATCACAAATATTCCTTGCTCAGAGGCTGCTATGTAGTTGCTTATCAGGTTTTGGGGCCCCTACTAAGGTCAAATGAGTAATATATTGTTCTGTTGTGACCTGTTTTGTCAGCTTTAAACTGTTTGTGGAAATGTGAAGAAAAAGTATTATTTTTTTGTGGTACCTGTGCAGTCAATTTGGAGCATGGGGGCCATGGGTCAGCTTGCACATTGGGGTGCTTTCCACTGTCTAGTGAAGAAGTTGCACTTGGGGAGCAATCTGTGCAACAGCAAAGGCAGCAGCAGGGTTCAGGGCCTTTGAATCAGCAGCATTTGCCAGCTTATCCTGAGAGACTGGGACTCCCTGTTGGGAGTGACGAGTCAGAGCCTGCAAGAACAACTTCTGGTAAAGCCCTATTCTGATGTTTAAGGGATAAGCCCTATTCAATGGGTCTAATGTTCTAACTTCCATTCAAAGTTCTGGTTAATATTTTTGTTGTGCCCTATTGCATATATGATGAGCTTTCAGCAGTTTTGTGACAGTTAAGCCTGGCAGGTACTCCTCCCCACACAGACTTGCAAGTTTGTTCATTTCTTTTGTGGAGTGCCTGTAGTGGTCAATCACTATCATTGTCCAAGCATCCTAGATGCCATACCTCAAGGGGCCATTGGAGCATTTATAGCCCTTGATATGCAGTATACTTATCAGTTGTGATTTGGGATTGAAGGTGCAGATGAGACAACTCTCTCAGAGATGCAGAAGAACCTTCAGCCACAGGTTACGAAAGTTATGATGTCAGGACACCCTTCTTACCTCGCATCACTAAGCAACAACAACAACAACAAAAATCCTCCTCCATTGTCCTCCAAGCCATTACCCTCCACCTTTGGCCAGCAGCAAGAACCAGAAGAGCAACTACATTCAATCAGTCAGTCATCAGCACCAGTTGGGCAAAGCTCAAAGCTTGAACCTACCACAAGTAGTGTTTCTCACACACATTTTCCGGAGCAGCCAGGGCAATCTGGGCAGAGAACACAAAATGCAGTTGTGGATCTGAATCCCTCTTCTCCTTCTTTACCTCCAGTTTGCCAGCAAGCACGGCAGTCAAGTGGCCATCATGTGCATGTTGTATCATCATCACAGCAGCCAACCAACAGTTCTGTTAGTGAACCCCATTCTGCAAGCACAGGTGGTGACAAGCCTCCAGGCCCTGGCTCAGGCCTTGTGCCAAAAACTGCAGGCACCTCAGGACCAAAATTTCCTTCTTCTGGAGCTCTTTCATCATCTCCCTCATCACCCCCTTCTTCCAAGCCCCAGCAAACAGTCTCCAGCTCAAGCCCTTGTTCTCCACCTTCTCAGTGGACAACTCCAGGTGTTTCATCTAGACCTCCGCACCCTGTCCTGAGTGGGAGACCCTCAAGTGGTGGCACCACCTCTTCAACAACAGCGTTGAATAGCAAGCTGCCATCTGGTGCACTGCATTCCCACAAGTCAGGTCCATTGGCCTCAGCCTCATCTGTGCCCATCAAACTACCAAACATTTCTAAGGTACCCACAAGAGCCATCAGTCTTCCCTCAAAGCTGAATGATGTCAGCACTTCTTTGACCAAGCCTTCAAAAGCTGTTGGTGTGCGGACAAGTAGCCAAGGGCCTTTACCATCTGGATTGTCAGTAAAAGAAAACTCCAAGCATCCAGCAAGTCTAGTTCTCAAAGCTCCAACATCAGCAAAGCCTTCCTTGCAGTCTTCTTCAGTCAAGCACATGACTTCCATTTCCAAGAGTTCTCATTCACACTCCTCGAAAACTTTGTCCAGTCAAACCTCTTCAACAAAGCAGGTTCCGTCCCTTATGTCGACACCTTCAAAATCGACCTCTGTGGGTCAGGTCAGCAAGAATACTGCAACAACTCCACTCAAGCCAGGACTTGTAAGTACATCTCACAAGGAGGAGAAATGTGGCTTGAATGCTGCACCTCTACCTTCCAAGTCTACCTTGACCATGCCACCTCCACCACCTCCAACTGCAGTGAAGCGTGTGGCTCCAGCCATCGCTACAAGCCAGGCAACATCAGTCACAACTATGAATGATGAAGAGGTAACTTGCTGTTTTGTGTCTCCTTTATTTCTGGTGGTTTGGGTTACATGTCATGTGCTTGTATTACACGCTGTTGAAGTATTTTCACTTGGTGTATATGCATGTGATCCTTAATTGGTGCTTTTTTTTTTCTTACAGTTGGCATTGAAACTACACCAAGAACTGAACAGCTCTCCTCGAGTTCCTCGGTTACCAAGAGTACGGCACACAAATTCTACACATCAGCTGACATCGTCAAGCCAGTCCTTGACTGTCACACCTGCAAAGCGATCAGCGAGTGCCATGACTACACCTGCAGGGTCCAGTCAAAAGGATCACCTTTTGGTAAACACATGTTTTGTGTTAGGGTTGTTGCTCCTAGCTAGTCCGCAGTACTTGTGTAGATGTTCTGCAGCAGTTTTGGTTAAGTGTTTGACAGTTGACAAAAAGGCTCATCAGGGTATACAGTTGCTGTTTTCATCGGTTTTGTCTCATTTGTTGGGCCCCCTTATGTGAGTTGTGTTTTAGAGGGTGTCCTGGTTGTAAGGCCAAGTAGTAGAAGCTTTTTGGTGAGGTTGTTCAAGCTGTTCCAAGTGATTTCAGTGCCATAACTGAGATTTTCTTCTGCCTGGAGAGGAAATCATATTCTGTTGATTCAGAGGGGCACCTGCATATTTACCAACTGAGGATGTGATTTCAAGAGCTCAAGGAGTGTGAGCTTTTGTTAACTTGCTGTGTGAAGTCATTAAGCAGTTCTTCTTTAGCTGCAGGTCCCAAGAAAAAGACTGCGTGAAGATCGATCCAAGGACAACTTTCGAAGCTCTTCTGGAAACATGGATGAGGGTGGAAAGGTTTCAGGTGTTTCACCTCCAGTATCATTTAGCAGGAGACACGAAGATTCAGGCAGGACAGAAGAAGCACCATTCTTGAAAGTGAAATCCAGATCTGGATCCCCAGACAGTGAATCCAGTAAAGAGAAGGCAGTTGCCATTCCATTTTCTGCACATAGTTCGGGTGAAGGTGTTGCTCGTCACTCCAGTTTTCCCAGAGGAAAGCTCTCCATAATAGTGCCACAGGGCACTGATGACTCTTCAGATTCTGCTGAACCAAAGAGTCCTGCTGATGGTGGACATCTCTCTGCACCTGGTAAGTTCCTTTTCTTTGTGGTGCAAGGACCGTTAAGGGAATTTGAGTATGTGGCAGAATCTAGATTTAATTGACACTCAGAAATTTGTCAAAGACAAAGACTGTTCATGTTGATGGCAGCAAGAATATGCTATTGATCATATCTGTAAATGGCTCTATATGGGCATAGTGCAAGATAATTGCCATATGCACACTTGTAGTTCCTATATCTGTGAGGAAGGACCATTATTGCTTTTGCTTACTCTGGAAGAGCATAGACCCAGAAATTGCACTTGATGTAATCAAGTCAAGTCTATGGGGGGAACAGCATAAACTATTTTGGGGACCAATTGATTTGTTGCTGATTGTTGGATGGACCAAATTCAGGGTTGCCTGCAGATTATTTGAACAGTATACTTGAGTAGGAGGATTCAGTTATTAGGTTTTCTTAGCAGGCCTTCAGAGCACTGCTAGGGGAGTTGTTAAGATGAAAAGACTCTTAGAAAGAACTGCATGCCTATTGAGGGTCTTAGAAGGTTATGTACAAGGATGCTTTGCTGGCATTGCTGTATCTTTGGTCATTTTTCCATTACTTTGAGTGCTCTAGCAACTTTGAAGGTGGATTGAGTACCAATAGTACCAGAAATAGGTGAAGGTGATCCTACATGGAGCTGCTTAGTTTATCCCAGTTTTGTTCAGCTCTTTGGGACTTGCAATAGATTTACTAAATCGGAATTTAAGGAGCTGAAGTCAGTGGTTCCTAGCTGTTGGAGGTGTTAATTGATGGTGAAGGAGTATGCAGATGTGTCAATGTGTGTCATAATGCCCTGTTTTGCTTTTGTGTCACCTGAAAGCTTCTGTAGTTCTGTTATCTTACATTTTTATTGTTCTCATGACTAAGCACATGCATTGCTAAATTTTCACAGAGTTGTTTGTTGGTGTTTCCTGGCAGGAGTGATTGATGAAGGCACAAGAGGTCCAATTTCTTCTGTGGCCACAGTTGAAGCTGCTCCTCCAGTATGTCTTCATCTGCTGTTTGCCTTGATACTTGGCATTAATTTGAGTCTCTTCATTTCACTTCTAGAGGATGGTATATTTGGCAGGTTATGCTTTGGGTCACATATGCTGATGATATTAATTTGTATCCCTGTGTGAGAAACAAGTCTGTCAACCGAGTTGAGGCTGCAACACCATTAGTTCCTGTTTAATGCATTACTTGCCTGAGGCTTATGGCTTCTGGAGTGTTGGTAATCAAAGGTGTCTATAAGCTGCATATGTGCGTCAGCCAAGCAAAGCATACAGAATTGCCTTAGGGGGTGTGCTGTAGACAGGGCCTGACATCAAGTGACACCAATTAATGTTAATTGAAGCCTGACTTGCCATTAATTCCTGTATCCTTTCTATGTGTGGCATGTTCCAGAGGCCCTTTTGCTGCCTAACCTCTTTGAAGAGATCCCTACATTACTGCCTTTTTGTGTCTAGCTCATAAACAAGCAGCAATCTTATCTCAATGTGGGTGGCAGCATGTGCAGAGACTGCGAAAAGTCAATGGAGAGCCATACCTGCATAGTGGTCACCGCCAGGTGTCAGTCGATACTTTACAGAAACGTACTCTATCTTCCCACCATCCTGACCACAGGACTAACAAGGTAAAGGTTTTTGGTTTTCTTGAGCATCAACTTCCTGTATTATGAGAGATTAAAATAGTCCACATTCATACTAAGAATAAACATGAACTATTCTTCCAGGGGTTTTATGTCCTGATGGTCATGTGTGGTGATTTGCATACAACTCCCTTATCATTTTCTGGTGGGCAGTTACTTGTTGGATATTCAATTTGTCTGTGTGCATCAGATCCATGTTTCCTGAATGAACATCTCTGGTTCACATCACTTTTTGTTGATGTGAAGGTGCAGCCTCCATCCAGCAGGAGAAGACGATGGACAGGACCCTCAGGCTTGACTGAGTCAGAGGAAGATGATGAGACAGAAGGTGGGGTCTCCCCTCCTCACCACCATGATGGTATTGAGAAAGGCAAGTTTGAAAAGCACAGAAGGGATTATTATGGAGGAGATGCAACAGATGAGGATGATGACCCTCCAAGACACAAGGATTCTGTTGCAACTCGTGAGGATGTGCCCAAGGGCAAGCGCAAAGCACGACGCAGGCGACTGCTGGCTGTTGATGAGGGCAATGATGGTATTCGCAGTAAAAGGAAAGTGTCAAAGACTGTACGCAAGTCTGAGGTACATGAGAAAGTTGCTTCCACAGCTGGCCAAGAGGAAGAGCCTGATGCCCCATCATCTCCATCAAGTGAGGAAGTCGTGAGCAATTATAGTGAAGAGGATGAAGAGATGGTGGTTCGTCGTGGTATTCGAAGTAGGCATCGGAGGGGAGAGGGTGACAGTAGTGGCGGGGAAGATTATGAAGGTGACTAAAACTCACAGGGAGTCAGGAAACCAAATGGAATACAAAAGTCTGTCGAGACTTCTTCACTAAAGAGCACTAGCACCAAGAGGCTCAAAAGGGTGTCAATGGGGGGCAAGATCTGAGTCCTGTTGATTCAGTCCATGATGATGATGATTGCTGACTTCCAAGTTGGAGACTGCAGGCAGATTCACTGTTTGGGTGCTGAAAGGTGCTGCCAGGTTCCATGTTGCCTTAATCCTAAATGTCTTTTCTCTGTAGCTTTCCAGATACCACCGATGTTGTGGTTGTGTGAAGTTGTCATGCCTGTACCATAGAAGCTTAGTTGGACACAACAAGCTTCAGTGATGTATTGTAGGTGGGATAAATATTCAATTTGAAACATTGAGCCTTGCAGGCATGCGGTTCCTTGAAACAGTGGGGGAAGTTGTACAGCAACATTTCCAGCACAGCTAATAGATTGGGAAGACATCAGCCAATTCTTCTATTGGCGGCCGAAGCAGGGCTGCCAATATACTAGTGTAAAATGTCCATCAAAATGATTGATCCTTTCAAGATGTTTGATCCATGTAATATATTCATGTTGGTCTAAAGTCTGTGGGTGAGTTAACTTTCTTGTTTACTGGATCACATCCAAAATAAACAGTCAATAGTTATATGATTTACGAGAGAACCATGTTCCAGGGGTGTCAGAGAAAGAGTGCATGTTAGGTGTGTGTAAATGAATTTTTATTGCATGTTGTGACAGAAAGTATTTGGTGTTGTGAAATAGTGACGCCAGAAGCATGATAAGATTTTTATGATAATGAAAAGATTCAGTTTTTTGGAGTTTGTAATTTAGGCTTGGTTTCTATTTACACAAAGACTTTCTAATTACCAAAAGACATATAATTATATTCTTTACAACTTGTACTGATGAGAATGCAGAGGAACTCCACAACTGCAGTCTGGATGCAACACAACAAAAACAAGTGGTGAATTGCATTGAGTAGTGCCATGACTTCTCCACAAACTTCTTCTGCTCACTGTGTTGGATTTAAATAAGTATATAATGATTCCCCCAAAAACTTTTTGAGCCATATAAAAGCATTTACACCTCTGTTGCATTTCCTGATGCAATGGCAAGATTTAGTCATGAAGTTAACCAATCAAAACAAGTCAATAGAATCTCATTCAAGCTGCAACAAGCTTGTGGTTGTGAAAATCATTTCATTCTAGTCTGTACCTGTACAAGCAAACATCTAAGCAGCCTAAGGTTCACATTGCTGAGAAAACTTATCTATGAGATTTGCAGAGAAATCTCCACAACACTACTTTGAAGGTAATTACTGTTCTGTGAGTTCTGGTCAAACAAAAAGCTTGATGAAGTTGCAGAGAAATCTCCACAACAATTAAAGGTAACATGACAATGAGTGCAGTCATAACCTCATGAGAGTTGCTCACAAAGTGACAGACCATCACCTTCATCACAAATGGCAGTGACGAGCTGCCATGACTACCCACCAAGTTCATCAGCTCCCAACAGTGGGTGTAGATAAGCATATAATAATCTGCCCAAAAACTTGGACAAACCATTATATACAATCTGTGTCCTGAGTTTCTGTTGCCTTTCTGGTTTTGTTTTGGTTAAACAAAAACAACAAAATGACATGAATGAGTGCCATCATAGCCTTCAAAGTGTCAGGAAATTGTCACTCCAGCAGAAACAAGAGTAAATGTGAAAACAGCACTTGTGTACCAAACACTCTGCAAAACACATTACATGATCCCCCTGTTTGGGTTCAACAAGATACGATCGTATCCACCATCCACAAACATCCAACCACAGACCTGAATCAGAAAGAGAGAAGCCTTTAGCAGGCTCATGGAAGTGAAGATCTACAATTCCAGAGCAAGAAAAACAGGAAGCAAAAGAAAAACCACCACTCTGCCTGAAAATAGCCCACCTCAACAACAGTGACATACAGAAGACTAAAGTATTCATGTCGCCCAAGTTTGGACACAAGATGTACCAATTCTTCACAGATGCAAACATAAACAGCAGTCCCAGTGATGCCTGCAAGAACCATATCTTTTGACATTGCAGTGCTATCAAAAAACCACTACTCTGACTGAAAATAGCCCATAGCAACAACAACCACCGTGAACATACATACAAAAGACTATCAAGCATTCATGACTCCAAGTTTGGACACAAGGTGCACCAATTCTTTCATATACTGAATATGAACCTCCCATATCTCTGAGATTGCAGATAAACCTCTACAACAAAACACTATGAGGATAACACAACAATGAGTGCAATAATAACCATACAAGAAGCAGCCACCAACAAAGTGCATCACAAAGTGTCAGGCCATCATCACTAAATTCAGTGACAAGCTGCTGCAACTCACTCCCAAACTGGCATCATCTGACAGTGAGTGTAGAGAAGTATATTAGAAAGAGCCAGCATGAGGCCACCACTACTTTCTGCTTAAGAACTATCTTCATAAGTAGCAATAGTTCCTTCAGACATCTGATTTGAGCCAACCTTGAAAGAATTGTATCTTTTGGCTCTTCTACAACACTCAGTCATTTGTGAATCTCACAAAGAAGGAAGTACAAAACAGACTTTGTCTATCATATTCATGAACTGCGTCTTTGCCATAAGCTTTGCCATTTGCTGCCAAGCATGTACACACACAGCATCCAGCTGCTCACTCCATGCAACAACCTTTACTCTCTGTGCATTGAGAAATTCTACCTCTCTCCTAAAAGCAAGCTCTGGTTCAATTGATTGCAGAGTCCAAACCAAACAACAGTATTATGCAAATCTGATGGGGAGCTCAAAGAGCTACCCAAGGATGCTGATGCTACAGCACAGAAACTCAGAGAGAGAGAGAGAGAGTTAGGATTTGATGGAACTGAAAATCCCAGCTTTTGTCATGCAAGAAACACTTGTGCAATCTGAAAGCAGCCTGCATGCTGTATGTTTCTTACCCTACATCTGAGAGAAATAGAAAGAACTCTCTCATCTCTTGCTTGCTTCAATCTCTTCCAACGGAATGATGACAGGCCAGTCATAGCCTGCTTCCCTGAACATCTTCTCCGTCTCCATCAGCTCCGCCTGCTCCAAGATACGCTTTCTGATGTGCTGAGCCGCCATGGCGGTCCCGTCCATGACTTCCTCACGGCCGTTGGTGAAGGTGACAGCCACACGAGGAGGAGCATCGTCCGTGCGTCTCTTCACCACAACCTCGCAATTAGGGTTGGAGCTCCGCGCTTTCCGAGAGTTGCATTGCGCTAGAAACTCAAGCGCCGAAGCTGCCCTCGGATCGAAGGCGTTGAACTCTATCCTTACCTTCGTCAAATGCTTCAACATCCCTAGATCTCACTCACGCCTTCCTAGAAAAACATTCAACGTGAATCTGACGACGGCAGCAGCAGCAGAGACGATGGCGAAGACAGTGAGTTCCGCATCTTTACTGTTTTTCTTCCTGAGAAGAGAAGTCCAGCATCAAACCCTAATGAAATTCGAACCCTAAACACACGCAGACGCCGCGAACATCGAGAAGAGAGGAGGGAAGGAGCGCTTGAGCGTCTAAAGAATCTTTGTTTTTTTTTCGAGGCTGAAAAAGTTTTTGCGAAGAAGCCATGATCAAGCGCCAGTTTTATGCCATCGAGCATGCGGACAATGGAGATGATGCCTCGTCGTCATCCTCGTCGTCCTCGTCGTCTTCTTTGAACACAAGTTCTGATCTTAGCTCTGCAGCAGAAGACGAGCAAGACGATGGAGCGTGGCCAGGTATTATCGAAGCCATGACAGTTTCAGTTTCGTTTTTGCAATCTTGTGTGTGTGTGTGTGTTGCGCAGGAAGCTTGTCTACTGAAAGAGTTTTTTACGGTGGAGAGCTTGTTGTTGAGGGCTTGGAGATGCTCACCAGAGTTTTTTTCGGTGGAAGATTTGTTTTTGATGTCTCGGAGATGCTCGCAGAAGTTTTTTCGGTGGAGGATTTGTTGTTGAGATCTTGGATGGTCGTATTTTTCGGTAAGGAAAATCCACTTCTATTACCACTAGCAGTTGAAGTAAGCTTTGTGTGTGATGTTGCAACAGCATCCAGTCACGAAAGCGACGAAAGCTTAAGGGAAGAAGAAGAAGGAGAAGAAGCAGGCTCAGGTGCACAGCTTGCCCCTTTGCATACCCTTCTTGTGCCCTATCTACAATTCTTTTGTTGCATTCTTACTGAGCATGATCACCTTTGAGCTTTCTCAGGTGCACAGCTTGTCCCTTGTATGGCCTTCTTGTGCTCTATCTTCAATTCTGTTGTTGTATTCTTATTGAGCATGATCACCATTGAGCTTGCTTGAAAGGAACCAAACTTGCTCTAAGGAATTTGAGCTTGCTTGAAAGTATTTGACCTAATTCTGGGAGGGTTTGGCAACATCAGCTTGTAGAGATTTTGAGGTTTCTGAGCTCTTTTCTGCAGGTGTGAAAAGAAGACCTGATGGTGATTCAGAAGAAGAGGAGGAAGAAGAAGAAGGCGCCAGCTTTGGTTGGCATGCATCTGAAGCAGTTGATATTGAGGATCATGGTTTGAAGAGCAAGAAAAAGCTGGTGTCAAACCAGTGGGCGGAAGCTGTGGAGGAAACAGAAAAGGAACGAGCAGAAGAAAAAGGACTTGAAGAGACAGTGGTGATACACATTGGTGGAGGAGGAGGACGACGAGGAGTTTATAAGTGTCGATTGTGTCCTAAAATTCTGTGTCTTTCAGAAGAGACAATGCAAGCACATCTAGGCTCCAAGGTAAGAAGCCCCAAAAAAGTTGGGAACATATGACAAATCTCTTGCATGCAAAAACTGAAGTTTCAAATCAATGGTTTTTTGACAAGCATTTCTACAATGTAGAGTTTTGCAGCATGAAACAAATCTGGAGGCAGAGTTGTCATAATGGACAAACCCTACAAACTTCTGTGATGCACTCATTTTGCAGAGAGAAACCTCTTCCAAGACATATAAATTAGCAAACGGCAAAACATGCTTATGGAGTTTGATCAGTTTTGTTACTTGTGTTGCACTGTTGGGAGCTAATGAAAGTCAGTGGGTAGTCATGGCAGCTTCATCACTGTTGTTTGTGATAAAGGTGATGATGCATGTTTGACACTTTGAGCAACTCTCATAAGGTTGATAAAACCATGGAATGTTATTTTTTCCTGTTGACTTCAGTTTTGTTACATTTGTGCGATGGGGTTAGGGCCATGCTCGGTCAGTGAAGCAGCTTGTGGAGGGAAAGCTGAAGGTCCAATTGGACAGTGACGGAGAGGAAGAGGAGGATGGTGAGACTCATGCTGAACGTAATGCTCGTATAAAGGCAACAGCACAGGTTCCTCTTTTTCCTCTTACACCCAGTTTTGTTTCCTGTTTCTGTTCAGTTATGTTGTTCTTGCTGGATTCAATTTCTGCACAGTCCAGACAAGCAAGGCCACTGTGAACCAACATCCATTGGAGCATTATGATGAAGTTGTGGATGAACCCCAACTGAGTTGACGTTGGGTTTTGCCTTGGTAGCCTATTCTGTAAAAGATAGGTCCTGTAGGTAGGTACTGGGTAGGATAATAGGTGGCTACTAGGTAAATAGATGCATGTAGATGGTAGGTAGTAAGGGCTAGTGGTTTGTTAGTAGCTAGGTAGTAAAAACAGAAACTGAGCTAATGACCATGGTTAGGTAGGGAACTGGAATGCAATGGAAAAGTGTTTCCTGTCCACCCATCATCCATTCCTCACAGTGCGCCGGTGGCTGTTGGTTCACTCTGGCTGACAATCAATCACCTGGGCTGGTTGTCCAGGAGCTCTGTCTGGTTCAACTCCCATTTGTCCTAAGTAGGGGAATGAATGGATATTGAAAAGGTTTTTTCATCTCAAATTCATCTCAACATCTAATTACATTCTGGTTGAAATATTCATTTGAGTACAACACTGTGAGGTGCAGCAGGTATTAGAGTAGGTGGTTCATCATAACTGAATTTCCACTTTATTAACAAGCCTGGAAATTCTTGGTGGCCTGGCACGCAGATGAAGGTGGAGCCTGTGAAGAGAAAGCGGAATGTTGGACATCAGCAACAAAGAAAACGGGTGAAGCAAAAGGTAATTTCTGGGGTCCTCATCCCTATTGTTGAAAGAGATGAGCAGTCTTCATAATTACTGATTCTGCTATGCTTTGCTTTTATGTACTGTTTCAATGCATGGTCTTATGAGTACTTGTGACTAAAGGGAATGGTGCCAGCATCATTTCTGAAATTTGAAAGGTTTACATTTTGGCAGGTGCTTTTAGACCCCAAAACCAAGATAACAGCAGTGGCACAGGATGCTGCAGTACCTGCGTCAAAGACAACAGATGCTGTGCACAGGAAATTGCCAAAGGCTCCCATGAAGTCTGTACAGCTGGCCAAGAGAAAAGCTTTGAAGACTGCAACTGCAGGCACAGCACTCAAAGCTGCTCAAAAAGTATCACAATGATGTATGCACAGACATAAATGTGGACAAAAAGAGCTTTGAAGATGGAATATCACCTTCCAGGAACCACATAATGACAAAGGGAAGAAGAGGAAGATTATGTGGTCAGATTTCCCTGCACCTCCTTTGCCCGTGGCAGATCTCCTTAGTGGATTTCAGGTTTTTGGTGACCACCAGGTTTGTGGGTGCACTCACAGCTGTTTCTCTGTTTCAGCTCCAAAGTTTCTAGGCATTGTGTGGCAGGACAGCGACAGGAATCAATTTGTTCCCACTTGAAATTTGGATCCTGAAGGTGTATTGTTGTACACTGGTGTGTTTGCCCAACAGTACTAGACAAACACCCTCACTGCCATATTCTTGAATTGAGGGTGAATTCCTCCATCCTTTTTGCAAGTGGATAGAAGAAGTCTGTCCTGTGAACTTTGGAATGAATCTGTTCAATGGCTAAACTCAGGATGGTTGTAGGATGTTGCAGAAGTGTTAACACCTGTGAACGGTGAGAGACAACATGTAACCCCCAATTTCTGGAAACAAGCTTCAGCTTGCAAGTTGCACTTTGTCCCTTGGTACAGCAAAGTTTTCTTCTGGAAAGTATTTTAGGATTGAGAAGCCTATGGTGCAATGGTCTGTTAACATGTTACTGGTTGGCTCAGCACAAAGGAGAAATATTTTGATATTGGGCCATGGTTATGGCAGTTTACAATGTTTGTATGTCTCAGAGTCAGTTTGGTAAAGCCATCTCTGGGTTTATTTCCTGGGAATACTGCATACAATATTCTGGTAAGTAATGGAGTGTCATTGTAGCTCTGTGGATATGCTGTTGATGCAGGACTTGTAGCTGGCTACTCCTACAAGGGATCTCTTCAGTTCCTACATTGAGTTTGTGGTGAAGCTAATATGAAGAAAGGCCCAGATCATACCAAGTACCACTATAATGGAGACCCAATTTCACCTCCAGAGTCATGTGGACATGGGAAGGTTTCAGGAATCAGTTTTGATGATTTCTTTCCAGGGAGCTTCTACTGCTGGCATCTGCTCAAGGTATGTTCCATTCTTTTACTTGCATCAAAAGTTGAGTATCAGTCATCTGCCTTTTTGGTGCATATAAGATTAACAACAGATTTTTTTAGCTTTATATCTACAGATAGAAAAACACAAAATTGCTGCATAGTGTTCCAATTTCTCTGAAATGATAATGCTTAATCAAGCAATGCAATTATGTCTGGGGACAGACTTGCTTCCACAGCAAAACTCAGCCAATATCCAAACTAAACTGAGGGGATTGAACATGTGTAGATCTTTGCACACTGAACCTGTATGTGGATTTCAGTTGCTTCAATGGCCCCTTGAACACCTGATAGGCCGGAGAAGTCCTTATATCCTTCCATGATCTGTAGCATACTCTCACCTTCAGCTCACCAAAATTGAGTTTTGAAAACTGCATTCACTGCCTGAACAAATTCAGAGAGGACCACATGCATTGTAGATTTTCCAATAGCAAAAAACTCACTGCATTGTAAGTATTCAAATGCATGAGCTAGTTTAAACAATGAACATGCCACTCCGATGCTCACTGAAACTGTGCACCTATAATGTGTGTTTTTAATTTCCGTTATGTGCTTCAATCTTTCAGTCAATTGTCTCACAAAACTCTTACTAACCCGGAAGTGCTCAATCCATATTCTGTCATCATATTGGGTCATAAGAAATTGTGAGTACCATTTTGTTGATCATGCTTTAACCCAATCACCCAAGTCTTGATTCAACAACAGGTTATAAATGCAAAAGATCCTATAGCTATGTAGATTCAATGCATTAACCATTGTTTGAAACAAAAACATGCTACTGTGTCTGGTGCCATGGAATTGAAAAGATTGTAATTCACTCATGAAATCAGGTGAAGTGGACATAGGCTCCTTGTTGATCAGCAGATCCTGTGCTTGGATTACAAGCTGGAGACACTGTGCAAGCAGAACTATTTTAAGAGGCCTCATGAGCTTCAGCAAAAACCAGATGACTCAAAGCACAGAGAAACACTGCAAAAAAAGGCACGAATGAAAAGATTGTAAACAATAAATCTGAAAGAAAATAAATGAACAAGGTAAATGAACAATTGTAAACAAAAAGAAATGGTCAATTGAGGTGTGAAAGAAGGAGGAAAAGGAATGTCGATGTTGTAGGAAATAGAAGAAGAGTCGTGTAGATGATGCCAACACTGTAAAAACTAAAGCTAAGCAATGATGTTGCAAATTGAAGAAAGTCTGAGCAAAGGAAGTGTCAACATTGTGGCAAATGGAGTTAAACAAAAATCTTGCAAACAAAAGTAAAACTGAACAGAGGATGCCAATGCTATACAAAATAGAGCCGAGCTATGACGTTGCAAAAAAACAACAAAATGAACAGAGGACATCAAAGTGAGGAAGCTCTTGTTTCACTTAAAAGACAATGGCATAATGAAGATTTGAAGACCTCCTACATACACACAAAGAAGTAAAAAGCAAAGAGATCGAAAGTATCATATAAGAGAAGGGTCTATTAACAGACCCTTTTCGTACGTAAAGCACCACCGTGACAATTACATTGCAAAGGGACAATGTTGCAATGACAGAGATAGTGAGAAGGGTCAAGCTTGTAGGTAACTTCCATCTGGTGGAAGTTCTCTGACAGCTTGGAAAATACTTTTCAAATTGTTTAAGCTATTGTTCTTGCAACATCACTAAGACATCAACGAACATGATTTCTTCAACCTAATGAGAGACCAAAATATACAAAAGAAAAAATTGCAATGATGCTTTACACTCTAGAAAAGCTCCATCAATGCTAAAAATGAATGATGGTGTACAAAGGTCGATGCTACTACCATGGATCACGATGAACAAAGGGAGTGCGCAGGTAATGTGTCGACTTGTCGATGTGCTAATTGACTTTATGTGCGAAAAAAGTTTGTTGTATTACCTTTGCTCATAGGTTAGAGACTTCCTTGATAAGGTGACAGGGTTAGAACAGGGGTCATTATTGCATGTTAAGGCCTATCACAAAGACAGCTTATCTTAAGGTGTGAATCGACCTTAAATCATGTACTGAACATACTTAGACTCCAGGTACTTAAATTCTAGTACCAGACTCCGTTCTCTTCTGTGTAACCTTGCAAAAATCAAATAAAAAAACGTCCTTATGAAAACTGTGCATGCAAGAAGTGCATTTTTCAGGTCCATAATTTTCTTGCATAATTTCAAAGATCTGCAGTCAAAAATCTAATCAGAAAAATCCTCACCAAAACAGTGCATGTTGTTCCAGGTCCGTAATTTTCTTGCATAATTTCAAAGATCTGCAATCAAAAATGTGATAAAAACTTCCACACAAATACAGTACATATTCCAGGGCCATAGTCCGTGCATAATTTCAGACACCTGCAAGGCAAAATGTGATCAATAACTTCCTCATGAAACAGTGCATGCTACAGGTCCACAATTTACTTTCATAGATTCATAATATGCAAGGAAAAATCTGATTATAAGATTCCTCACGAAACAGTGCATGTTCAAGCGCCAATATTCTTGCATAATTCCATACACTGGCAAGCAAAAATCTGATCAAAAAAATCGTCACGAAACCAGAAAAACACAAAATTGAAGAAGAAAAGAGCTTCGTCATCCCCTGTTCGTGCAGCAAGAGCGTCACGGATTCTTTGGGACCTGGATTGGGATCCCATCGAGGTGCGAAAGTATGGATCGGACTTCTTTTGGGATCTGGTCTTGGGATCTCGGGTGGAGATGAGGTTTTGGGGATCTCGAACGGGGATAGTGGTTTTGGGGATGTGGTTTTGGGGTTCTGGGATGGGGATGTGGTTTTGGGGGATCTCCAATGGGAACGTGATTCTGGGATCTCTAATGGGGATGTGGTATTGGGATCTGGGATGGGGATGTAGTTTTGGGATATCGGATGGGGATGTGGGTTTTGGGGGGATCTCGTATGGGGATGTGGTTTTGGGGATCTCGAATGGGGATGACTAAGAAGAGGCCGTGGCGATGGCGGAAGAGATTTTGTGAGCCGAGTGCATTTTGTGAGCAAATTGCGAGCTGCTCTGGCATCCCTGGAACTCCATAGCTGCTCAATGTCTGCTATGGCTCTTTCCTGGGCCCGCCCGCCACTGACGCCGTCTCAATTGGTGTCCTATAATGCCAGTTTGGCTGCTGCAATGATGCGACGGTGTTGCACCGGCGGAGGGTTTCACGGCGGAGCTCGCAACTTGTCAGTGTCGGGAAGTTGCGGAAAATCGGTTTTAGACAAGGTTTTAAGGAGGGAAAGGAAGGTTTTAGCGATAAGAAGTGTCAGGCGTTGTGGCGTCTGGGAGCGAGTCTCGGTCGGCGTAGGAAGGACCAAGGCCGATGCAGTTCTAGACAGGAGACGGGCGGTGCATTGTCAAGCCGCCATTGATACCACTGCAACTCAGGTGCGCCAATTTTTTCTTTTGTTACGGACTCTTTCCAAAGCAATTCGCTTAGAATCCATGAGCCTCTTGTTCCGCATTGATCGCTAGTTTGCTCATTCACTACCGCCATCGCCACAGGAACAAGTAGTTAATCAAGTGCAAGAGTTTGCTAATGCATATCGTTGATTGCAAAAGAGCCGCATGCAATCTCTGTAAGGAAGGAGACGCGCACGTGCACACACACACACAATGTAGAGAAATCCTTGCTCCTTGCAATTACATTGAATTGTGCAGAATCTAGCTCAGTATGCAATGCCTTTCAAGGACTTAAAACCCTAATTCTGCTCCATATGGTACAAGAATGACTACTACTGTGGAAGGGAACTAATTCTGGAGGAATTAGGTTTGTGCAACCAGATGATCCAGCACAAGCAGATGTTGTTGCAAACAACATTTGAATGTTTTCTATCAAGCTGCCTGGGTTTAGCAAGAGCAATGAGCACATCATTTGAGAGTTCTCAATTGGAAGTTTATTTGGGTCTCAGGTTGAGCAGGATGCAGCATTAGAGACTTCTCAGAAGATACGACAGTACCCCTTTCCAGAAATAGAGGCACGGTGGCAACAATTCTGGGAAGAGAACCAGACTTTTCGTACCCCTGATGCAATTGACACTTCAAAGCCCAAGTTCTATGTACTTGACATGTTTCCATATCCAAGGTTTGCGTCTCGTTCTGGCCTTCCTTTTCAGGAGCTCTTTTGAGTTCTTGTCTTTCTCCTGGCAATTAGTTGGTAATGTGATCTTTGTTGTGCATGTTGTTCTCATCTCTCTACGTTGGCTTCCACTTTTTTATTTTTGGAAAAAAGGCTTCCATTTCTTTATATATGTCTATGTCATCAGCGGTGCAGGGTTACATGTGGGGCACCCGGAAGGCTACACAGCTACTGACATAACTGCACGCTACAAGCGCATGTGTGGATTCAATGTTTTGCACCCTATGGGCTGGGATGCCTTTGGATTACCTGCTGAACAATATGCCCTTGAGGTATACTTCTTGCAAGCCACCCTTGCCATTGAGGATGAATTAGAAAATTCTATCAGGATTTATCATGTTCATGTTCCCTCTTCACGCTCTGAGAGTTTATGATCTGTCTACTTTAGGACCTGTAGGAGTTCTCTGTACTTTCCCCTTTTCTTGTTTTTCCAAATTTTGTGCGTATGTGTGCTCCTCTTTCTCCTTGGTTTCCTTGGTCTTCATGACAGAAGCTCAGTACATTGGTTAATGTACGAATTTATCACCGTCTACTGCTGGAAGCTAAAGAACTCAGTGGGGGTGTGATGGTAGCTGGTCAATGACATACATGTTGCTGTCTCCGAACATGCATGTGTCTATTGCTGTCATTCAAACTGCTCCTTAGTTTATTTTTGTTTGTCTATGTTCTTTAGGGTTGGGTTTCCTATTTTTCCTGTTTGCTGATTTTGTTGTCCGACCTGAAATCTCTTTGGCCTCATTATGAGGTCATCTCTCAGTTGTATACAGGTTGACTTAAATTGCAAGTATGCAAAAGTTCACAACTTATGAAGATAAATGGGTCTTCCTTCTTTTTGTTGCAATTACTAGCTAGAACTTATGATGAATCCTCGGATAGATTTAATCCATCAGTGCTTGGAGACAATTTCATCCTTCATTTGCTGATGTATTTAGGTGAAAGTAGTAGGAGCTTATTTGGGTGTGATGGAAAAGAATATGAAAAGGAGTCTGTTGTGTGTAATCTCTGTTTGTTTGCAGACAGGAACTCACCCAAGATTAACAACTCTCAAAAATATTGATCGCTTCCGCAATCAGGTAAAGTGTTTACTGTTTGAGCCACTCTATTGTACTGCTATCATTGCATCCATGAAGTTGCTCCATTGTGACTTGCTTGCATATGGCACATTGAATGTAATATATCATGGCCATACTATGCAGCTCAAAGCCTTGGGCTTCTCGTATGATTGGCAAAGGGAGATCTCCACCACAGAGCCTGACTACTACAAGTGGACACAGTGGATATTTCTTCAGCTTTTCAAGCGAGGGTTGGCATACCAGGTGAATTTGACAGAGCTTTATTTCTTCATTCCATGTATCATACAACTCCCTGTTCTATTTCTTAAACCCTTTATCAGGGGACATTGTGTGCCCTAAACTAGATGGTGGCTAACTGGGTAGTGGAAATGGAGACACAAAGACAATGGATCTATATTGGGTGACCCTGCAAGGCTGTTGTCAGGACCAACTCCTATGTTACCACATATATAGGAATATGAAGCTAAACATTGTAAGTGTGCCAGGCAGAAGTTGCTGTAAATTGGTGCCCTGCACTTGGAACAGTTCTTGCGAACGAAGAAGTAATTGATGGCCTGAGTGAACGTGGAAGCCACCCTGTTGTTCGTAAGGTGAGGTTCTTGATTCCTTGTCATGTATCTCTCTATGTGGATTCAATTTTGTCTTCTCTGACTTCTAGCATGCCTATCCATAAGTTGTTTCAAATGTGATGATGTGAATATGGAAGAAAGATCCCCATATCAATTGGGATAGACTAGCAATTCTCAGGTTCAATCTTGTTGTTTGAGGACATGACAAGTCTTTTGTATGGAGGACATACTTTCTTGTTCATGTTCAAGTATCTGACTGGGATTGTTTTAGAGAAAAATCCAGTCCTCAATGGAAAGTACTTTGGGAACAACTTGTGGAAGTACTGTGGAAATTTGCTAATAGTAGAAGTTTGATGGGAAGGCTGACAGTATTTTCAACCAAGGAGAAATAGGAATTAACCTATCCAGGATTAACCTACTCCCAACTGCTCTCTGAGGTAGAGAGAGCATGAAGAATCTACTCAAAAGTCAAAATCATGTGCAACAAGAAGGTCATCTCACAATCCTACCAAATGGTGGTTGTTTGTGTTGCAGCCAATGAGACAATGGATGCTGAGAATAACAGAGTATGCAGATCGACTACTAGAGGATCTTGATGGGCTGGATTGGCCTGACAGCATAAAGGACATGCAGCGTAACTGGATTGGCCGTTCTGAGGGTGCTGAAGTGGAGTTCCATGTATTGGACAGCAGTGGGGCACCAGTGGGTCTGAGCCTGCGAGTTTACACTACAAGACCTGACACCCTTTGTGGTGCCACGTAGGTTTGCTTACCCTGTCTTGTTTACGGAAGAACAGATGGATGCTCAAATGTTAGTGTGAGAGTGACTTGATGATGGATATGTGTCATTGCAGCTACCTTGTTGTTGGCCCCGAGCACCCATTGCTGGATCAAGTAACTACATCAGAACAGAGAGATGCAGTACGTTCTATTCAGGAAACTTTGATTTGGCTTCCTGGCCTTTCTTCTTCCTTTCCTGCATCCTTCCTTGTGCTCTTCCATATTTCCTTTAAATAGGGCTCTCTTTTTTTCCATTGGCTCCTTTTTTGGGAATGGTTGTAGCTGCTGTTTACACAAAGCTTTTCTTAGCTTCCTCAATATGTATGTGTGGAGTAAATTTATAACACACTCACATTGCACACATATGCCATTTTTTGTCTTTCAGCTTCAATGAGAACTTACCGAATTTAACTGGGCTGAGACTATGCACACAACTGAACTGAAAACTAACTCATATTTGACATTCACTTGCATTTTTAGTTTCCATGAACAGAAGGACCTGGACTTCCAGGTTGATTTTAGACCAACTGAATTATGTATTAATTCTGATGCTTTTCCTTGTTTTGGTTTTTGTGGGTCTCCTCTCTCTTCTGAGGTTGTGATGTGCTCATGACAAGGTTTTTCCTGTCTGGCTTCAGATGAATGTGTGGAACATGTTACTGGGCACCTACATTTTTCAGACCCTGATTGTCCATGTTATGCCAATCAGGTCAAAGATTACACAGAAGCTGCCTCGAGGAAAAGTGATTTGGAAAGAACACAACTCCAGAAAGTGAAAACTGGTGTGTTTACTGGTGCTTATGCGAAGAACCCAGCAACAGCAGAGGCTATACCAGTATGGGTGGCTGATTATGTACTAGGCAGGTAGGCTTTCTGTGTCTTCTATAGATCTCAGCAAGATGAGGAGGTGTACCATATAGTGACCACAGTGCAACTCCCAGAGTTTTTGGTTCTGCAATGGTATGCAGAATGCTGTATTTTGTGCTAAAGCCCTTGTGGATCAGCAATAGTCTAATTCTGATAATCCCAAACCAATGTGCCACTGTGACCTAGGACACAAAAAATAGCTCTGCTGGTTCATGAATCAGGCTTGTCTTATGAGCTTGTGATGCAATGCAGAACCCATGGACATTTTGAAGGGTTTGATGAATTTGATAGTGGCCTCCAACTGCTAATAACATGATGCTGACTGGCAACATTGGTTGTGCAGTTATGGAACTGGTGCAATTATGGCAGTCCCTGCCCATGACTCCAGGGACCATGAATTTGCCCTAGCATTTGGACTCCCAATGCGGCTTGTGGTTTCCCCTAGAGAAGGCCAGGACTGGGATCAGAAGAAGGCATATGCAGGGGATGGGTTGCTAGTCAATTCCTCATATGAGATTGACTTAAATGGGTTATCTACTGTAGAAGCAGGGATGAAAGTGACAGCATGGCTTGAGAAGATGGGGTTAGGTAAAAAACAGGTAAGGAGGAGGATTCTGTTGGTTTCAAATGATGTTGAAGCCCTGAAGGGAACAGCTGATGACCACATGTTGGTTTGCTCTAATGGCTGTTTCATCTGGTCCTGGGCAGGTCAATTACAAACTACGAGATTGGTTATTTGCCAGACAAAGATACTGGGGAGAGCCTTTTCCAGTTGTCCTCTTAGAAGGCTCTGGTGAAGCAAGACCTGTGCCTGAAAATGAGTTGCCTGTGACTTTGCCAGAGATTGATGAATTTACCCCAACTGGCACTGGGGAACCACCTCTTGCAAAGGCCACTTCTTGGGTAGGGTTTGACTACAGATTCTTTGCAGTGTTGCTGATGTACCACAGAATGGTTTTGTTGGGTGTTTGTCTTCCTTTGTCCAATCCTTGAGCGAGCTAGGTTGAGTTGAGTGGAAATAGCATTCAGCCTCTTAAATCAGAATGAACGAGATGATGTAGATTCTGGAAGGGGCTTTCCAAGTCTTATTTTGAAGTACAAACTTAGGTGTCTGCACCTGTCACAGACTACATAGACAAGACTGAAAGGGCAGTGGGTGACTGACAGGTGCGCACCATTGATGTAGAGTCAAAACAGCCAGCATTGCGTGAAACCAATACAATGCCCCAGTGGGCTGGTTCTTGTTGGTAATTTTCCCCTCTATCCCTCACCCCCCAATGCCCCACCAACAACCCCTTCACTCTTTTTTCGGAATTAGTCAGATGCTCTGATATGCATACTTGATGCTTTAGGGTAAGTCAACCCAAGCATCTAGATTGGTTACCTGCCAAAACCTTTCCTCAGAAGTCTGTTTCAAACTTCTGAGAAAAATACATGCAAAATCTCATTACTCAGTATGTTGGAATCAACAAGCATAGTGTTCCATTTTTGAGTGCAATATCCAGGGTCTTGCATCCAAAGGGGAGACAGTGCTGGCAGCTATTGAAAGAAAATTGTTTTTTGTGACCAGGTATTACTTGAGGTTCATGGATCCAAGGAACAAGGATGCTCTAGTTGATCCAGAGAAGGAGAGGTAGAAGCAAAACTTTTCTCTCTATCTTTGCTCTTTGGATACTCTTTTAATCCCCTCCTTTTGCTATTTCATATACTTGCCTTGAGGATCTGCTCTGAACTTAGGGTAGATCCTCTGTTCTTTGGTTTCAGGTATTGGGGTCCAGTGGATTTGTATGTAGGAGGAGCAGAGCACTCTGTGCTACATTTACTGTATGCCCGCTTCTGGCACAAGGTGATTGTTTCTGGTTGCAAAAAATTCCTCAGTCTAGTTGTGTAGCTAACTCCATGCAAGACTCACAAACATTTGTTGGCATCAAATGACTTCCGACAGGTATTGTATGACATAGGTGTAGTTTCCACAAAGGAGCCCTTCCAATGTTTGGTCAACCAGGGCATGATTCTTGGCGAGGTACCTGCCCCTTCATCTTTCTGATTCCAGTCTTGACTCTGTATTTTGCAGCAATGCCAGTTTAGCTGATTGACAACTCCTCAAATTGTTCAACAGAAGTAGGTGGCACTGCTACTTTTGTATTGCTTGTAGCCACTGAATTTTCCTAAATAGTGCCCAACAAGTCATGTGTACTGGACAAAGAACTATCATTCTTATGAGTTTCTTGGTTTCAAGTCCCACAACCATCTTGACTGCTCCTAAGTGAAAAGTAGTGGCTTCTTGATGCGGCAGGTTGAATACACAGCGTTTCGGGATAAGGATGGAAATTTTATGTCAGCTGACTTGATAAATGGAGGTGATTATTATCAATCGGAGAGAATCCCAGAAACTGATGTGAGTATGCATTCCTGTTGTTTTGGTTACCTATTTTCTATCAGGTTTCTTCAGGCTTTTGTCCTCATTCCTCTTGTAAAAGCTTCTTGATGGGAGATATAGCTCCCTTCACAAGTGGAACGAAGTCTTACAATACTCTTCTTGAGGGATATGTAATTTTCCCTCTTACTGGATTCATTTGAAAGGGTTCTTTTGACTTACTCTTCTCACTCCATATTCCAGGTTGTGAAGATTGGAGAAGGGTATGTGTTGAAGCATGACCAGAGTATCCGAGTGAGTGCAAGGGCTCACAAAATGAGCAAGAGCCGGGGCAATGTGATCAACCCTGATGACATTGTTACTGAATATGGTGCTGATTCACTGCGCCTTTATGAGATGTTCATGGGTCCATTGAGGTTTGAACTCTGCTGCTGCTTGTTGCAATCCTTGTTTTGCCTTACTAATGTGGTATGGTGATGCCTTTCTCAACTATCTAGTGTGCTCCAGCTTGCTAGGTCTATGATTTCCAATGTTATTTGCCATTGATTTTGCAGTTGGTTGAGGCGTCTGATAAGTCTGAAACTGTCGGGTCACAGAAGTCAAGTGCTTTACTTGTTCCTTGCTGGATTTGATATGATTCCAGAGAGACCAAAATATGGAGCACAAATGGAGTAGAAGGTGTGCACCGGTTTTTGGGACGGGCATGGCGACTGGTTGTAGGCATGCCCCTGGTGCCAGGTGGCTCCTTTCCAGACCACACTCTTGCAACTGACACACAGCCATCAAGAGAGCAGCTCCGAACTCTGCATCAATGTATCAACAAAGTAAGTATACACGATGAGGGAAAGAAGAGAGCTTCGAATGGGGCATTGAGGTGTGTGTTTTGTTGGAAGGGTTTTCTACTCATTTTGTGGGCCTTGCAGGTGACAGAGGAAATAGAGGGCATGCGGTTTAACACAGCTATATCAGCGATGATGGAGTTCATCAATGCTGCCACAAAGGTACAGTACTCAGATCTTGCCCTATAAGCAGACATCTCATAAGCTGTTTCATAGATGCAAACAGGCACACATTTGCCAGCAGCAAGCCATTTTCTTTGGTGTTATATGAAGTGGCAGTCTTTACTCTCTCCTCTGCAGTCTACTGAAATGTGCTTGTGATTGATGCACAAAGTAATGTAGTGGAAGTATATTTGCTGTGTTTTGCAGTGGAATAATAGACCAAAAGTGGTATTGGAGACATTTGTATTGTTGCTATCACCTTTTGCTCCACACATTGCTGAGGAATTCTGGCACCGCCTAGGGCATTCACAGACTCTTGCCTATGAAGCTTGGCCAAAGGTATCTAAACCCTTCCATCACTTTGACTGTATGCAGTTTGAGTACATTGTTGTATTTTGTTTACAAGTAGACCATGATCATGAGATGGATATGGCATCTAAACAAAGGTAAACCAGCAAGTAGCTTTTTTTTTGGTGGAGTCTATTGCTTTTTTGTGACCCAAGAGTGGCTGAGCTATATGAGCAGGCAATGGAGGAGTACTTGAAGGGGGATACTGTGACTCTAGCCATACAGATGAATGGGAAGACCAAGGGTACAGTGCAGGTAGCTGTTGGAGCAGATGAGGCTGCAGCAGTTGCTGCAGTATTGGAGGACGAAACCTTCACAAAGTTTTTAGATGGCAAAGATATTAAAAAAACAATATATGTTCCAGGAAGGATATTGAATTTGATAGTAAAATAGAATTTTGTACTTCACCAATTACAATTGCAATTGCAATTTCCTAATCTTCAAGTTTCTCAGCTGCTACAAGGATTTAAGTTCTCAAGCTAAATAGTTTTCTACACATTGTACCTTCTCTCACCTAGGCAGTGTCTTGAGTGTTTTCTGAGACCCAAGAGTAGACACCAAGGACATTCCTGGCACCTCTAGTTAGGACATTGTTGTTTCTGAACGTAGTGAGCTTGTAGAACACAGAGACACTGGCATTGATGGTTTTGCGGCATTGTTGCTCACAAGACCCAATGTCATCTGGGAAAAAACCTACGTCAAGTTGGCGACGTAGACAATCTTGTTCTGAGTTGAGGGCAGAAAGATGCAATCATGATTATTGGCAGGAGAGATACCTGCATGAGTTTGAAGGCACAAGAACAAAGGATGTTAACATGGATTCCCTTATGAAGTCATGCCTTGGTTTCATTGAATTGATTTGATGATTGACCATGGTTTTGTGACAAGCTAGGTTAGCAAATTGATGCATGTGATGTTTAGATGTCAACAACACCCTTGACCCTAAAAGACTTCCCACTGAAATTCAGGAAATGAAATACTGATAATAATAGTCATAATAATAATCACAATAGAGTTATCTCTAAAGTCACCCTTTCTTTGGGCCTCCTTTCACCCCTATCCCCTCTTTCAGTAGTATCTGCAAAGTAAAGAATTTTTATTAAGGAATTTTTATTAAACCTCGGTATGAAATTCTGAAACTCAGCATTTAATGTACAAGGTTCCAGAGTAATTATAGTAGTTGTACATGTCGGAGCAGTGACAACAATATATGTAGCAGCAGTGGAGACGCTCAGGAAAAAGGAAAGACAGGATGAAACTCAGATTTATCACCAAATTTGTTGGGAAAACTAGTTTGGGTCCCAGTTATTTCGCTCTGTAAAATTTTCGTTCCCCGATACGCGTTTGATGCCCTATTATGCTGCCGAAACTGGTCATTCTCATTTCCTAATCGAGGGACTTTATGGATAACTCTAATAAATTCAAATACTTTAGACAAGTCAATTGAAGGGTCCCAAACAATGTTCTTTTTCTCAAATTTCTGAAGTAAGGAGTTGGTGGCGAGCATCCCAAGATAGATTTAGCATTTATTTGAGGATCCCAAGGAACGTTTTATTGGTGGCAGTTTTTTTTACAAAGTGTTCAAAGTTTTCTTCAAATAGCAGCAAAATGGCCAAATACTTTTGGGGACAACCAAAAAGTGGACACATTTCTTCCCTCTTTTAAGTGACCACATACTTTTGGAGGCTAGGGACATACTTGTGGGGGCAATAAAGAAGTGGTGACATTTCTCGCCTCCTGTGTCGACAATTTTTTAAGAAAAAAAAAAAACCAAGCATCTATGACTATATTCCAATGTTGATTATTTTGTCATTATTGTGCAAAAATTCACCCCAAAAAAAAAACATGGATCCCAAAAAAATGTGGATATATTGATCAATTCATCAAGGTTAGAGTTATGACAAGCATTTTACACGGGCAACATCGAGTATTAAAGTTTTCCTTAAAATGACACCCAATCCAGTCTTTTTTTTCATGCCTTGTTGATTTATTCACTCCCTCTTTGTTGTTATCCATAAAGTCTCAAAAGTATTTTATAAAAGAGCAAAACTAAGCATGAGATTGTTGAGATTAGCAATTTAATGTGATTGTGGAGGTTGTGTTAGCATCCCTCCTTTGCACATCTCCTTCAAGCTTTGCTTCGGGCATTGTATTCAGGATCAAACTTTTTTTTTAGTATTAATCGTCTTAAATCTTTGGTAAGGATTAGTGCAAATAGGAGTTTGGTCTTGATTATTGCACTCAATGCAAATTAATTTAAAAATTTAATGTTCATCTAACATTTCAACCCATGTTAAACCCTTAATGAACAATTTTATCCCTTATATGAGGCATTTTACAAATAACTCTATTGTGTATCTTGTGTGAAAAAAACCAAGAATAATGGGCCCATCAACAAAAAGTGATGACATGAAAAAAAAATGGAATTTTTTTCTTGCATTCTCCAAGGGAAAACAATTGTATCATGGAAAACTTCTTTAAAAAAATAATTCAATGAAATCATTCAAAACACACGTCACATAATTCCCAAAATGTGCCTATAAAAAATGTTGTGGTGTTCAAATGTTATGAGACTACATGGGGGAATCGGGCAATTGTATATTGTAAGAGAAAGCCTTATGGTGATGACATTTTCAAAATAATAGCCCTCAAATGAAGCAATAAACAAATTTAGCCTTACATTTTGGGAATGTCCTTACCCGTGTGCCCATTATAAAGCATGAACCAAAGCATATGAAATATCACAATGCATAGGAAGGAATGGTTCTTGTTCCTAGTCTTTAAAATTGGGACGGATTTTATGTGGATTTGTAAGTGTAAGATCTCTTTTTTCAAAGAGGAGTATGCATAAATATTCTTCTTCATTTTGAAGAGAGATATTGAAAGGGATATTCATTGATGTAAGGTGCCCTCCAAATACATTACAATTTTTTTTCAAGTCCTTTATTTGACCATAATGTTGATATAGGTGTTGGAGAACAATAGACAACAATATGAAGGATTTCAACATTGTGAATATGGGAAAGAATAAGTTTCAATAGTTGTTGATGAATATTGTTAGAATATTTGCAATATTCGTGGTGGTGGACATTGATGGGCATGTGCAATCCTCAACAAGGTGTTAATGAAATTGATTATTGTCACATATATCCAAAAAAATGTGATTTGAAACCTCTAAGGGTAAAAAAAAATGTGAGTTTAAATAACAATTGTATGCATAATTGGTTTTATCTTGTTCACAAGGTATTGGAACTAATTATAAAACCCATTTCTACAAGGTCAATGTAATGGTGTGAATTCTAATGAAATTTGTTGAACAAACAATTTTGAAGATGAATTTTACACACATTGGCATTTAGATTATGTAATTAGCATTAGCAAATAGCTATTTCATGAGGTTACTAGGTCAATTTAGACTAAGTCATGGTGCTAAGGGGTTAAAGGCCAAGATTCGAGTTAAACCCTATTTATGGACTTAGTTGTGAAACTTTTAATTAGATATTTAGGTGTTCATTTTTGTTTGCATTTGGAGGTTTAGATACAAAGTCTATGTTGGAAGATTGTTTTAGGGCTTTATCATATTGAAATGTAAAATAAAAATTGTTGAAGAATTCATTAGTGTTTTTAGTGTCTTATCTTGCTTTGTATCGCACATCATATTTTCAAAAATCGTTTGGTGTTAAGGGAATGTTCTTCTTTGAATTCACAAAAGACATGAATAAAAATATAAGATCCTATATATTGATTGTTGAAAAAAATAGAATTATTTAGTCTTACAATAGGGTTATGTTTATTTTGAAAAATACAACATAATTAATAAAGGGTATGTTAATCTATGGTATTACAATAAAAAGTTTAAAATATATAACATATGTACTAAACATTTTAAGTATTAGTTGTTAATAGGTTCAATTAGTAAATTAAGAAATGTTAACTCACAAATCAACTCTTATGTCGTTTTTCATTTGTCTATTAAATCATGCGTTCTTTATTTATGATCAATGGAAACTTTATTTGATTGATGATTATTCTTTTGGAAAACAAGTTTGTTTGACCTTATCTTAAGATGATAACTATACTTTAATTTATGTATTTTTTTTTTTCATTTCCATCTTTCATTCATAACTTATATATGGTTTATATTGTTTAATTTATTGTACAATTGATTATGAAGTTCACATATATTTGTGAATTGTTTCATTAGGCTTGTGAAACAATGGTATTAGGTCACAAAGAATCATCAACAAGATGTTCAAAATTCAAAACACCATAATAAATTTACCATATATACAATGGATTATGATTAATCATTTTTAAATATTTTATTATGATCATGTGAGGTGTTAAACATGTTATATTATGACATCATAATAATTGTTGTCAAGTTAAGTTTTTTTGTTTTATTTCTAGTGTTCCATTTGTGTTTTAGGTTCAAGGTGAAGATTGAACTTACATTGGCTAGTATTAGTATCTCAAACTATAAGTCGTATGGCAATTGTTCTATTGTCTAAATCTCATAATTTCATATGTCTAAGGTGTAATGAAAATTGTATTGGCCATTTGTGGTATGCCTATAACAAAGTAGATTCCTAGAAGGCATTAAAGCAACTACTTTTGCATGTCTTAGTTCATTGTGCAAGTGATTCACCTTGAAAAAAACAATCGTGATTTTACAATAAAATATTCAAATTGGATGCCAAAAAAAATATAATTTAATATAAAATGATTAAAATTTTAACATATTAAAAATTAGATGACGATAGGGTGGGGCCAAATAATAGCTCTTCATGACCAATATGCCCCCCCCAAACCCCCCACAAAACCCTTATTTGATGCAAACAATTAAAATTTTTGACACTAAATACCCCTTGGGCATGTACTTCATCATAGATTTAATTTAGCTTTAATTTTTAAAAGTGTTAATAAAAATTGAAATCAATTAAAAGATCAATTTTTTAAAATTATTATTTTTCATATAACAAAAAAAAATGCAAACTTAATTATGAAATTTAATTATTCCTTTTGTTGATAATATCTTGATAGGTTTCAAGTGAGTTATATTAAACATAGCTTTTAATTGTATGTAAACTGGAAGTAAACATTTAAACTCTTGTGATTTTTTTTTTGGCCATATTTTCAAAGTATAATAGAAAAGTTTATTCAAAAAAATTGTGTACAAGGATTTTTGTCCAAATATCAGCAATGCACCATTAAAATGGACATGTTAAAATTATGTTTGTTTGTTATCAAAGTCCATGGACCATTGAAATAGGTGGTCATTGAAGTTTAATTGATTTTGTATATAATGTTTTTGTGTCTCATGTAGGGCAAAGGAAACTTTTTTTTTTTTTTTTTTTTTTCTTGTGTGATTTGTGTTTTATTGAAGGTGGATGAAAAAATTTGTATAAATACATTTTCTCAATTTGAATTTTTGACATTGGCCCCCTTATTTTTAGATGACTTTAAGGATAACCCAAAATTCAAAATGGAACAAAAAATGCACACCCAACTAATGATAACTCTATTATGCGGATGAAATCTTCTATGTTGATGACTTCTATTTTTAATTTGAAAAAAAATGTTTAAAACCATGGTCAAAGGTATAAAGTATACAATATATGATTTAGATATGGAATTAGGTTGTCTATGATATTTGATTAGTTAAGATATAATATATGGAATTCATGATAAATGATAATTTGATGTTTTGAAATTAAATTTAAATGGACAAGATTGTTTAAGGTATTTGATTTGTTAGGATACATGGTATGTAAAACATGGATAAGGAATAATTCATGCCTTGAAATTAAAATTAAATAATAATTAATTTTAAACAAATGAAAAACTTCCCAAAAAAAGGAGGACTAATATGTTAGTATGGATCATTTGATGACCATGGCCAAAAATACAAATTATGTAGTATATGATATCAAATTATGTTGTTTAAAGCATTTGATTAATCATGATACAAAGTATGGAATTAAGGATATGAATTTGAAATAAAAATATTAAAATTGGAATCAAAGGGTTTAGAAATTCGAAAAATTAAGGTCAAACCTTGACTTCGAAGACTTCCAAATGAAATTAGAATGTTAAAACTGAGATTAAAATTTCTATTTAAAAGGATGAATTGCATAACATTAATTTTGACAAATCAAACAATAAGGTACAAAATCGGATTTTTAAAAAAAATTGTGTCTTGAGTTTAAATTAACAACTAGACAAAATTATTGAAGATATTTGATTAATTAAAAAATAATTTATGGAATCAAAGACAAATGAGAATTTTATGTTTTGAGATTAAATTTAGAATTAAATTTTTTTCTTATTGTCTAAAAAAAAAACACTAGCCATTTTCAACTCCATAATATGCCCCATAAGTCAATATCTAAATTATAATTCAACTAAATTCAATTCAAACCATTGGACTAAGATTCAATTGAATTCATATTCATATTCAATTAAAAAAATGTGGGATGAAAATTGGGGGAGAATGTATTGAATTTTTTTTCATGAATATGGTGTTGGGGAGATTTAAAATAAAATTAAAATAAATTTAAAAAAAA